>Ga0210040_10003976_pt1 | contig 19586 bp, 11 predicted proteins | sample CryGeyCG12114_NA_FD_185462 | JGI IMG/M metagenome (GOLD analysis project Ga0210040, IMG submission 185462) | Groundwater microbial communities from aquifer - Crystal Geyser CG19_WC_8/21/14_NA (SPAdes) (version 2) | ecosystem: Environmental > Aquatic > Deep subsurface > Groundwater | place: USA... | reverse complement strand
CGTGCATCGTTTTCTTGCAAAAGCTTTATTTAAACGTATCATTTTTTTCTCAAAATGTAATAAAAATCCTGATTTTTCATGTAATTTGTGAAGACAAAATATATAGTGAGACTATTTTGTAGTAGTATTTTGAAACTTTTTCACGGACGTAACTCAAACCTGCGTGCACCGTACGTTAGCAAATTGCCGGGCGAAGCCCGGCATATTTGCTAGTTTATATTCTATTGCTCTGTTTACGAAAACTATCATCAGTAGTAGTATTGGATTCACAATCTCCAATATTCGAGATTCGAGCAGTATATTCTTGATCTGCTAAGAACAAGTTACGTCTCTTTCTGTTTCCTAATTAACTAACCACGTACTTGATACCAGTACTAATTATATGGTTGATGTTTGATTGTTACCAACCTGGCTGTACTATTAGTGAATTGATTTGACTTTAAATATTTTTTTTACAGTGAGCTTCAAGGGAATAATTTGACGGTTATCAGACTCGCAGAGTTCTCTGGACTGGGCTCCCTACGAATCATGTAAGCTCTACCTTTATGCTCACATTCTCATGGAACTGGCCTATTGATAAACATTTTGTTAAATGAATCCAGTTCCTCCAAATTGGAATACAAAAAACTTGCATTGCAGTACTGATTACAGTACTACGGTAGTTGTGCAAATGCACAATACGCTTATATTACATCACGTTCGTTGGCATATAGGGTATAAATTTAAAAATACAAGAGCCGAGAAATTGACAGGAGAATTGAACAGCTAGTTACCAACCAACCAACCCTATGACATGGAAATTTTTTACAATAGGCAGAAATGATGAGATGTTGGTTTCCATGTGAGTTAGTTAGTAACTCCGTTGTTATTGTGATGCATAGGGAGTGAAGTGAGTACAGTATATTCACAACGGTCATAACGTATAGTAATAGTCAGTTGTCCCATGTTTATGGATATTAGACGAATGGAGAGCAATATTCCTTTCCAGGATCCTAAGGCTAGTAGTATAGTAAGCGTACTCATAAATGGAAAGGATAACTTGGTTTCCTAGATTTGATTGAGTATGCGAGTCCAAACAGCCCACAAGAGCAACACGGACTAAAAGTTTTGATTGAATTAACTTGCAGACAATTGTCGGATAACGAGATTCATACAGTGGAGAAGGGTTCCTTTCAAGATCTCGCCTCGCTGGAAAGACTGTGAGTACACAATGGTTTCACTTGTTCTTTGCTTTGCGTGCAACCAAGAGCTGCCTCAAGCTTTATTGTGAAAGCTTTAGTTTTTCAAGTTCTGCCTTTGCTACCATTAGTCTCCCTTCTGCATTTTCTTTGAAAGCCGAGCTTGACTTGCTTGACATTTATCTACTACTAAAAATGCAAAGAATCTGTCTTGTGGGGTTTTTAATATTTTATGAGTAGAAGAACAGTATTAGGGTATTTTTTACTTGCATGTTCTCTATCATTGTTTGTTATTAACTTAACTAAAGTATTTTATCCTATAGCACAATGCGCAAAGATTTTATGATGGAGACAATAGTTGTAAGCTTGATAGTTTAGAAATGCTGTATTTTTTTGCATTCAAAACTGCAGTTTTGCAGATGGAATGTGAGGATTTTGTGATCTATTTACATTCTGATATGATGTTCGCGAATGAAGATGCCTTTCTAATCAGGGGAAGTGAAAATATTTCTTAGAAAATCATTGACTACAAGATGCTCTGCTTTTTCATTGTGAAAGCTCTTATGACAACAACAGAAGTGAACATCATCATCATCAGCCGCCCGGTGTTTTTAAAAATTTTCTTTTGTATATACTGACGTGGTGACAACAAACACAGTTGATTTCTTCTTTTGAATTTTCAACTTTACATTCATTCGTTGGATGTTCTTTTGCCAAGAATTCGGTACCGGTGACCCTTCAGTTTCTATCTACGTTTCTCATTTAAATTGTTCATTTCAAAATTTTGGTTATAGAATTTTTGAAATGAGTATGCTTGTGATGTGAAATATCTGAATAATAATTCCATCGTAGTGCTAGCTATTCAGCGAATTAAATAAAATTCTCGAAAAAGGCAATTACACGGGATTTGTACTGACTAACTGAGGCGATGCTCTTGGTTTCTACATTTCCTTTATTTAAGATGAATTACAGTATTCTGTCAGATGGACAATAACCACGTAGCCAGCAAAAAATGTTCAGCTGTAGTTGTAGTTGAAAATTTCATGCCGTCTCATCTGCTGCAGGGATTAGTCTGCATTCATTACTACCACTGATATTAATGAATGTATACATTATGGATTTACCTGATGCCTCACATCAGTTCTACTTAATTGGCTTATTGGTATGAATTGTAGAGCTTATATGTATTCCCTAGTGTCACCCTCTATAGAAGAAAGAATGTTGGTCTCCATTGAGAATTGAAACAGTGACGCTGATTTATTCATGTGCTTTGAGTGGGAATCTGACACAAAACACTGTCTGAAAATACCTATGGAATAGTGTGAACAGAGTAGCAGACGAAGATGACAAATTAAGGACTTAATAGTGGATAAAAAATCAACTTTTTGTCTATCTTTTTGTGTTGGGATTTAAGCCCCACTTATCCAAGTCAGAAAAGTGCATAAAAGACGGGAATATAAATTCACGTTGCCCTTAAGCCGCCAGAAGGCTGGCTGCTTTCTAGAATTTATTTCATTTCCTAAACTACACGCACAACAGGAGTGGAACTCAATGATTTCCGGAATGTTGAGGCAAATTCTTTATTAAATTCTTTTGGCTGAACATGGATGATAAACCGTATTTTGCTGTGATACGTATGCATATGAATGGAAAGATTTGCCTTGATTCTATAACGTCTCTTCATTGACTCTCAGTCAGTGAGTTACAAAAACGTAATTTATTACGTGGCTTCCCTTTTTCATGCAAATGGCTCAAAAGACGTGCTTTTTTCCTCCTTCCCGTCTTTGGTGGGTAAATATTTCAGGCTATTGTCTATTACGCTATGGTGATATCGAAGCTCTCCCTTTAGATCCATATGCATTAGTTTGTTGAGAATTCCTGAAATACAGAGGGATGGAAATCCTTTCTCACGAATAGATAAGACGTATGCATGCAAAACAGGTTGCTAAATGTCACACTCCCGTATCTTTGAGTTGGTTTTATTGAACCACATTGGGGAGATAAGGTGTCTTTTTGAAGAGTGAATTATTTGCCAGATAGTGGCCTTCAGTGTACTAAAGTCATTTTGTAGGGAACACCATCTTCAAAACATTTGCTTTTACGTCTTTATATATCATCAAATCTTTTTGTTGTCACACTACCTTTAAAATTATTTCTCCTTCTACAAAGGATCTTTGTTTCTTTGTATCTTGCAAATAAATTACACGTTTTACGATAGCACGCACTTCACCCATATGGGAACAAAGGCAAAAGATTCGCACATTTTGCATTCCTTGTCATATTTTTATGCTACGATTTTAACAACACCTTTTCACCAGAATTACGACAGGTATAAAATTGAAAGGGTAGAGATCATTTTCCTCCTTTGTATTATTTTATGTTGATGACTTTCCTGACATTAAAATTTTACTTGAAAACTTATATTAATTTTCAACGAAAATTTACCGCGCTAGAGAGCCTATTTTAAAACTTACTGAACATAATCGACTGATAGTAAAAAAGTCTCGACGACCTCTCTCTGTCTACAAAAATTAAATAACTAACTTGGTCCTGCCATTGTCTGGGGAGTACTCAGCAAAGTTCACGTACCCAATACTCACACTATTACCAGTGAGTTGCGATGCTGTTAATACTTTCTTCAGCGATACCATTAAAACTCGAGTCTATAAAAAATTGCATCTGTAAACATAGTCAAGTTGTACCATAAGAGCCGTATTAATGGTACATATGTGAGTTTCACAGCAAGATAAAATGAATACGTTCTCCGGATACGACATGCGATAGCTTCCTCTCACATTTTTTATCCATGTGGTCATCTTATTTCCTATAGTGTAACCATAACTGAGAACATGTAGTTTGCACAAAAGGATCTAACTGACTTGACCACTACGTTTTTCCCAAAAGAAACCACATTATTAGTTCATCAGACTCTGTGTCCGGATATAATGTACAACGTGAGAAGCAAAGAGTCTTATTACGCGTCTTGAACCAATAATTGCTGTCATGCATAAATCCACAAGTTAAAACGTCCTTTGAGAGGGACAAATGCACCCAAGAGAGAGGTGACTTTAATGATTTTCTGTAAGAATGTTTCGGTATGATGAGATGCTGATGCGTCTATACAGATTTTTCCCCTATGGCTTTCGCTGTCACGACGCAAAGTTACGTAACGTTAGCAATGCCCTATAAATACTGAAAGTAATTTCTAAAAGTGCATGAGAATTGAAGCCCACTTCTACGTATTACAAAGTAGTACTTTTTTCGGATTTTCACTCCATTTAGTTCGTAGCCAAACAATATTGAGACAATTGTCAAATTAGCAAGTAAGTTTTCAGGGAAGAGAATGTTCATGCCTAAAAATCATTAAAATCTCAAACCTGTCGGTAGCAATTTTTGCTAGTTATAGTTAGAAAAAAAGCACAATACAAATCCTTTTTTCACATTACGGTGTTGTGCTTCCAACCACCATGGAATTATAAAATGCTAATATTCTTCCTCCCTCTCTCATTAAAAAGAGAAATATAATGACTCTCTCGTGCAAACGGATAGCACTGTGTGTAAATTGCTTTTTTCTACACGCAAATTCATCTACGGGGGAGTTGAATAACTACATGGATTATACGTAGTTAACAGCATGAATCACATTTTGAGCATTATATTGTGCTCAAGTAACGTCTTCCATTCAATATCTCTTTGTGATCATCTCATTATTCCAAGAGCTCACTCAATGACTTCATATACGAAGCGTACATACATAAACTAATTCGTGTATTCAGCAGTAATGCCCTATCTTTCTCACCACAGCTCTCCATCAGTATCTGCATCTATCATTGTGAATTCCCCCAAATTTTGAAGGAGTAGTTTCCGTCTTTATCATACATAAGCTTGCTACCTATATATATTTATTCTGTCCCCTATCAAATGTGCTCCATTTTCTTCCAATGTGAATTCTGTTCTCAGTGTTATATATATACATGTTCTTGTGGAGGGTCTGTCAAAATTAATCCCTCTACTCCTAACTTACTGACAATATGAAGTTTTATTCTTGCAGACGGTACCCCAGATTTTAAAGACCAGTTAATTTTCTATCTCATCCAATAATAGTCCGCAACTTTCGAATAGTTTCCCAAAACAATTGTATCTACACTGTTCAACTACTGGTGTGATATTTAAAAAAATTTTAAGTGTGCACTGTACATTAATTTGGCGATCACAATGCTCCATTGAAAACTAAAGGGGGCTCCAGAAATTATGACAAACCTTGTGGTTTCCCTTCACAAATCCTTCGCTATTCCGATTATTATCATTATTATTGTGAGCACCATGATTATGAGTAGGGATGACATAGCAGTCTGTGTCGTGTCGTTCTTTTTAATGCTAGTACTCCCTTATATCCAATCTCCTTAGTCTATAAATACGCTCTGGTCCAACCAAAAATATATATTATTGCGGTAGCAAGTTGAAAGAGCCATTAATAATTCCTCTCACTCACACTTGAGTCCTAGTATGAAATGATGAAGCGGCTCTGATTTTTTGGTAGTGTTGATGCCACTCAAGCGACAAAATTCTCTCTTTTCAACCGCTTCTCTTAAGCTGATTTACGTAGGACAGTGGATGAAATCACATAAGTCTTGTTATTACTGCATTTACATTCTCCGTGACATAACTGTCTTGCTCAGCCCATCTCTATGAACTATATAGGGAGTTGACTATAAATGTGAGTCTCCTCAAGTGTTCAAAAACTCACAATGGGTTCCTTTTGAACTGTGAGCCACCAACTAAACCAACTACTACTGGAAGCTAAAGTATATTCTTCCAAGTTAATTGGCTTCTCTGTAAGCTAAAGCCTGAATGGTCTCCATAATTCATCTCTTGTGCTCCGTGTTGATTTTATGGTTTATAGGACACTGTACCAGCCCCATATATAGCGTTTGGCTCTACTCCTCAAATCACTCCTTATGACTATGTTGATTGCATTTTTCTCAATTTATTCCTTGTCGTATCCTTTTTCTCCTTTCCTGCTCTAAAAATGCCTGGATTACTTCCTTTGTACGCCTCATATATTTAAATATCATATCAATGCTCCACTTTCTGTGCGATCCCTATGATTAAATTTAATTTCTACATTTATTTCCCCCACATGGCTTTTGCAGCAGGCACCTTTTGCTATGCTAATTCTTTGGGAGTGATGTTTACAAAGTCATAATTTAAACCAAGAAAGGAGGTTTTAAAAGTGGTGGAATCTACTGGCGTCTATGTATATCCAAGTCAGTGTGGAGAACTTGACGGTCATTAAATGAATAGGGGAGGGAAACGTTCCTTATGCACACAGAGACAATGAAAACTTCCTTTGCAATGTAATGTAGGGTGTGTGTGCACTCTCAGCAAAAGATGTGCACACAGATTGCCGCTTTTAGATATATATGTCGTTTGTGTGCCACTGTCTGCCACTCACACTCCTGGTGACAGTATGTATGACAACTACACTGGAGAAGAAGAGGGACCTCTTCTACCTTTCTATTGGCGACCGTGTAACTGTAGATAGTAAAACAAGGGAGAGAGAAAGGAGATGTGAGAAATTCCAAGATAAATTTTATATCCACTTTAGTGGTGTGAGTCTAACAATGGAGCTAACTCGGTGGAACTGCTCACGTATACTGAATAGTTTGTGTACATATTTAGCATACCCTTGAAAATGAAACTGAAGTCTAGCTCAAACTATAAAACATTCCACTCTTTAAGAATCCTAACTGAGAGTGATATTAACTACTGAATTATTTGTAATGAACGTTTTTACTTCAATTTTTGTTGTTATAAACAGTATTCAATTTTTCACTGTTCTAAATAAGTCAATTCACATAAATCCTCTTGGAAAAATATCATTCTGTGTAATGTAGCCGGCGAATCGTCTCTCATTACATAGTTCCAATGTAAATGAATAGCATATTATCTCCAAAAGTAAAAAAATTGGTCCTGGGAACAAGAGTGAAATGATTTATTTTTATGTGATGGATTCATACACGTACCAGTTTATTAGAAACTACATGTCAAGAGAAGTGGCTTACATGTGAACAGCTCCTTGGTTTAATAATGTACACTTTTCATTTGAAGTTGAGGAAACCAACTTGGTTTTTTTTTTTGCGCCCAAACGCACATGATATCAGCTTTCTTTTTTGGAGTCAAGCCAAAATATACATGTACAGAAAAATGCTGTATGGCATTAAAATGTCTTATCTCTTCTTGTCCCGCTTTTCAAGGGTATTTCACAAAGCTGTGCAACTATACTATAGCATACAAGAAACCAATGGGGATGATATTTCTGAGTCTTCACGTTTTCAATGTATTTGTCCCATCATATTCATTCATGGCATCTCTCAGTTCCCCCTCTTTAATTTTCCAATCCTCAATCACTGACTTGAATCACCTTAATACATAGTGTATTCCCAGTCCTTGTATTATAGAAGCGCATCAGTTTCCGATAATATCATAACCAATTCATATCCCCGCAATAACTAACTTATGAATCGTTGCTGTCCTAGGCTAAAAGCCATATATCATTTAAGTGGCATATCTCTTTTTGTAGCTCAAATGTGGGCAAGTTTGAATTTAGCTAAACAAATAATGCTCACTAAAGGTTGATAGTTAGTATAGTGTAGAAGTGGAAACCACCATAGGCCATATTTACTTGACCCCTTTAGCCCATCGTAAGAGATTTGTAAGGATTGGAATACATTGAGCAGAATGGATTGTCTTACCGGATCAAATGCGAGAGAAAAAATAGATCCCAGTGTGCTACAACCTAAGGAATTTATTGGTTTTAAGGCTTGTCTGCTGTCAAAAGTTGAAAGACCAAAAGTGCCCATCACATTTACTCGGGCTTTTAAGACGTTATCAGGATTTATGGAGCAACAAAGACCTGATAGTATAATACTGGATGAGGAATTGGAAAAAGCTCTCGACTACCATATAGTCAAAGACAACCATATGAGGAAAAGTGGTGTACCGATTCTGTGTTTTAATCTGTGAGCTGTTCATGGAATCATAAGCTCTACATTTATATTAATATCCAATGGTTCAGGTCATTTTGTTATTGCTCAAAGAAATCATTCATAGGAAGGTGCATATATAAATATGAGTTCATTTCATTTGAAACAAAATGTGTCAACATGTCCTTAATATATGACCCTTTAATGGACAAAACGGTTGCTGACAGCTGATAAACTCCTCGCAACTTATAATGCTTTAGTTTTTTCAGCGTTTATTTCACAAGCTATTTATTTAAGTAAGTTTGAAATTGGACGGTTACTGATTTCCATGCCCAAATACGTAGGGACAGTAATAATATTTGGAAGTTGACAGCAGTTTAAGTTGTCCATTACCCAAGTCCATAGATCCTGTTGGGCTCAGTCAGCTCCACTCACTGGAAATTCTAAATAGCTTAAGTAGTTTTGAATTGAAACAAATGAATTCATTCGTAAAGGCTTCATGGTTACGACACCATGTGCCCTGACAAAGATTTTCTGACCAAATGAACATGAACCGTGTAATGCGTACGTGTGTGAGTGTGCAATGGGAATATAATGCGTGGTGTTGCTTGCATGTACTATTTACATTGGTGCATTATATTTTGGACTGCTATGTGTGTGTATAGTTTGGAGGAGCGTATGTTGTTTGTGAAACCATGATATAAATCCTTGTTACATGGGATCTGAACCCATTTGGAAACACTAGTAACGTCTTGTACAATGTGGAATAAAACAAGAAATAGTCTCCACAGGCATGTTGTAATACACTAAACTATTTAATAAACTAGCAATTTTTCGACTCCTTTAGTGACACTATGCACATTCCTGAGAGTTATGTTCCCCTACATTTTCCCGTAAATCTCTCTTTGGTGTCATTTGCACGCTCTTGCCTTTCATTGGCCACTAGAATCTAAAAGTTGACTTTGTCGGATGGTTAATACGAATTCCTTCGTATATAAAACACATTTACTTTCCTAGAATTCAACTGTCCAATTCAATCTGGTTGAAATGCGTTGTTGGAAAAACCCATTTTTTCCATTTCCTTCCGGTACACTTTTGTTTCTTACCCGTTAGTTGTGACTAGTCTACTGACTGAGTTGGCTAAAAGCATCGGAATTCCAAACATTTTCCAATTTAAAAATTCCCAACAACACGACCATAGTGTTATTCAAGCGTTAAAAATAAATGGAACCATGGAAACTAACTTAATATGCCCAATGTGTTCACTATATTTCATGATTCATGAATGAATCAACTGTGCATCCAAACACACCCATTTACACAAAAAACTATTGTACATACGCTCCACTGAAAACAAAGGTACAGTCAGTACTCCCGCAGTGCCATGTAATTTTTAAGCTTTCTTGTGGGATTAGCTCTAGCTACTATTTGCTATACATGTGCTCCTCTGGTAGTACAGAGAAACGGGGAGAAAACAACTCTACGCTTTTATTATGGGTCCAGAACAGGACAAAGAGCAGACTTGAAGACGTGTCCCAAAGATGAATAAAAAATGGATAAAAAACAACTCGTACTTTGAGATGTCCTCTTGTTTCTCCCAATTAGCTATATAGTGACTACAGCGAACTTAGTTAATAGAACATGCTCCCTCCTTGGAAGAATCTTATTCAAAAGCCAATTTTGCAAACTCGTTTCACAAACTCATAAAGCTCATTAGCGTAGTAATCTGCAAGTTTTTCTCATTTTCAGCCACCTGGGCCAACGGCTTGAGCCTTTCCGTAGTCATCATATGCATATAAATTGAGTCCACCAAATAAAGAGATTGCGGTGTTCATTTCCGTTTTAATTGACGCGCCTTCAAAACAAGACACGAGGCTCTTACCAATCCAATGTGCATTTTATTCCCGCACAACTTGATCATCCTCACAACAAAACAGTACAGAATGAACAAGCAGTTGAATCCAATCTACCGTAAGCTCATTCATAGCGGAATGATTAAATGATGTGGTGGTAGCAAGGAAAAAATACCATTGGTTTAATAGCATTATATGCTGTGAGTAGCTCAACTTTCTCAAGTCATTGGGCAAATAACACGCTGTGGAAACTACATACAAAACACAGAGCCGATATAACAATAGGAGACAAATGTGACTGGAATCTGTTCCTGTACAACTTGTTTGTACTGCTGCTTGCGTGTGTAATGGTTAGGCTCAAAGACAAACATGGATCAGGGAACTCGTCTACTGTGTATATAGTTTTACTCTTTTTGTAGCAATGTGCTTTTTTCCTCAATTTGCTTCTCTACTCCACAAAGACGACGGCAGAGGCGTCTTATTGAGCAGAAGAGATTTGTGAGTTCTTGCTGAAAGGAACACGCGCCACTATTTATAAAGTGTACTGTTTTGGGTGCCTCACTCATTGTAGTACATGAAGCACACATGCACACATTCGTCCCCTATGGAAATACCATTGGATTCAATTGGGGGGAAACGTCTCCCTTTGGTTACATGTGAAAGCTTTTAAGTCTCGTGCGAAAACAAGAACTTTCTTCTTCCATCAAGTGTTCCCTATATCCTCGTCGTCTTGTAATCCGTTTGGTCAACAATGCTCAAAAATCCCTTACTCTCCTCTCTTCTCTCCAGATTCAATTATTATAGCTATGATTGGTTCTCCTTCCAAACCGATTCTGTGTCCATCATCTCCCTCTATGCTGAATGCACATTTTTCTATTCAGATTGCTGCATTCACGTTAGGTTCTAGTCATTGTGAGTGAGTTCATGAAAACTGTTTCAGCCAGTGCTTCCTTTACCCTATGGGCAAGTACGTACTTTAGTTAGTTTTAGTTTAATATGAACGCATCCTGAGAATCTTTATTGTCTTTTCACAGCTGCAGTGGAACCGACATTTATGATCTGTGTAATAGCGATCAAAGTACGGTATTAGAAAACTGTTAGCCATAGCTCAGTCAGTCAGATAAGGGCTTCAATTGACATTTCATGTAGTCCATTTCATATGGAACTCATCCATTGAAATGGATATGCAAACAAAGGAAAATCAAGGATTCTACTGCATTCAAGAATCCTCATGTTACGCATAGCCCACAGCTATGTACAAAAGTGCAATGTTTAGTACGTATGTTTCTCCTTTACCCACCAAGCTGTACTAACTAACTAACTTATAACTAACTAGCTAGCTATCCATATGGTTTTCCCATAATTTGCATACCAACAGGGCCACATGATCATAATACATCATTTGTGTATATAATCCAAGTTGGGATTTTTTCCAAACCAAGATATAATATGTGGACACAAGGAAGCGATTACTTATCTTCCTGTCCGATCTCACAGTATGGGGATTCAGGCACAATGCAATCGATAATGTATCTTCTCACGGCACAACCATGGCTCATTCGGTTAGTTAGTTAGTTCGTTAGTTAGTCAGTCAGTGAATTCCCAAGAAGCTGAATAGCTTTCTTGTTATGTATGCATTGAAATTTAGAGGTGCACATCTTCATCACTCAACCTACGAATCAATCAATTTTCTACTTGAAGAAGTCTTCTGGAATACAAAATGTGGTTTCCTATTCACCTCACTAACAGGCAGTCATGATTTCCTTAGTTAGTTTCTGTATCTAATTGTCGATGATGAAAGAATTTCCTTCTCTGATTGGATTAAAAAATACAGCAAAATTACAAGAAAACTTGTTTTGGTGTCATGGAATCTAACAATTGGCTTTATTATGAAATCGGTTCTCTTCCAGGGGATTGATAAATCTCGAGGAGTGGAGAATGAAAAAAGTTTAGAGCATGAAAACCCATGAAATTAACATTCCCCAACTTTTTGAGTTCCACTTACTCTGTTCTATTGTTATGTTTGGAGCATGGAAGCCGGTTCCCAGTCAGTAGAATCAGGTGAATGCAGCGCAAGTTTCAAGAAGACGCCTTCTCATGTAACGTTGTATATTGGTCTTACAATGGGTAGTATATTGAGCTGCCTTGGCTATGTTTTTATCCATTTTAAAATAACCCATGTATTTAAGTGTGTATTTCCAAAGTGATAACGATTTCATAAGCTGCGCTCATCACGAACTTGAGAAATTACCGAAATCAAATTTCGTTACTAAAGCTACCTCTCATTTTTCTTAGTGTCAGATAGTTTTTCTTGAGAAACAAACTTTTGCCATCGCCATCATTAAAACTGAAGATAACTTGTTCTCTCTATTCTTTACCCCAACATACTATCCATAGTGAGTATCCATTCTCAAGACACGTTTCCATGCTCCTCTTCTGCAGACAAAGTTGTTCCCTGAGAAAATGTAACTTGCCTGCATTTCTTGGGAACAAAAAGACCGATTGCTGTATGCCTCCATTCCATCTCTTTTCTTTTTACTTGGCAATGCCGATAGATAGATGGGTTCTTGATGATCAGTGCATAAACATATCCATGCATATGGGACATGGGTTCTCATGTTCACCATAGCTTCTCCCAATGGTTGGATTACAAGTATGCATACTTGCATACTACATTCAACCAACAGACTAGTACATGGTCATGATGTATACTGTATGTACACAAACTTTGGTGTGAATACCTCAACTTCTCGTTTGTAAGACCCAGCTCACTGAATCGGATAAAAGAGAATTCCAATTTTTCTTCTGTTGTGTACCCATAAAGTTGTAGCTCTCATGTATTTTCTACTTGTAACTTGCTTACTGCTGCTATTTTGGTTCGTTTATACAAAATCAAATACAAAATCTGACTGACTGTGAACTTCACCCATGCTGAGAGCGTATATTGATTTCATAGTGATAAATATGGATACGATTTATCCGTCCACTTACATATTACGTACACTCTTAATAGTTGGTTGGTTAGAAAGCTGAGAAATGAGCATCTGGGTTGCTGTTCCCTTAATTGGTGGCCAATTTAGTATTGCGTAACTTATCTATTGAATTCTCAAATTCATCGAGTGTTGGAATGCTGGAAGTATGAAGCAAAGCTACGATTTCTCGAGTTTTGTCTTGAGATTTAAAACAGTTTTAAGCTGGTTTGCTCAGCCTGATATGATGGGATAGAAATGATTTTAAGAGTGGGCCAATGATGAATGACTGTAATTCCATTTCCTCTAGAGTCGAGAACAACAACTTGGGAACTCTTTCCCATTGATTTGTATGTATGTGGAGTCCATCTCCTGATTGTTCAACCATGTGAAATATATAAATGTAGTCAGTCAAGACTGGGAAAGGTTTTGGGCATACTTTCAGTGCACCCCAATAGCGTCCTTTTATTCGAACAGTCTGAATGGAAATATGTTGGAATTGCTATATTCCCTAGAGGTGTAGATTTACCAATTGCCTTTAGGAGAAGGGAACGCACTGTGCACTTGTTTATTGTACTTTTGTACTCGAATCCAAAGTATGTGTCACAATTGTCTCATTTTTTTAGTCCGGAACCCCGAGTTTTATGGAAAACGGTAGGGAACTTTCTTGAATTATCATCGTCCATAGTTGATGCTGACCCCAATCACAATATTTTACTTATGAGAGGTAATAACTTGGCTGTATTTTTGGTATGTTTTTTGGTAGGATAGCTTTCCAATTTAAGCTAAATGGACCTATAGTTGACTTTGCTTGTTTATCTAGATAAAAGCTTATGGTTTGAAGGTTCTCATCTCTTATTTATTTACGATTATGTCACTTCTACGAATTGGCGCCTTTTTTCACACTCTGCACCGGCACAATTTCTTGCACTCATGTTGATGGGGAAAAACACATTGAATTGGAAAAAACAACCCATAGAAAAGATTGCATGCTAGAAATGTATATAGAAATGCAACTTTTGTTTTCATGTATAAACAGCTGAGTTTTGAATTCCCCAAGTGACAATTCAATGATTTCAACCTTTTACTTTTATTTTGTAATTCTTGTGCAAGCTGTAGATAATAAGTATGCGTTTAAGTTGGGTCACAGCATTATAGTTGTTTACGAGATTGGGATGTACACTAATCTTTATCTCATTTCTCAGTTAGCCAGAGATTTGGAACCCTGTGAAAAATACTTAAGGATGTGAAAGTGACTCCACAGGATGCCTAGAATTCATGGAAATTCCTTTTTTATTTGGGTGTTACCCAAATGCAAGCACATAAGGAAAAAGGCTGTCATCACTCATAACTATTCTGTCAAACTGTACACTTGCTCAATTAATCCTAAGCTATTTGTAGTTGTAGTAATATTTAGAGGTAACTAGTACTCCTCATTAAATGTTCTTTATCAAGTTTTTAGTTTCTTTCAAGCTCAGCGCTAACTTGAAATTAATTTTCAATGTACAAACTGTATGGTTGAACATTACAAGCCATGAACAAGACTCCCAGTAGTGAGTCTTGCTGTGCCTCATAAAGTTCTCGTCTCTAAAATGTATGAGATGAATTCGTAACTGTTGGCTCTATTCACCCTGGGGACTTATTTCTCTTCAGTTTCAACTATATTGTGCATGTCAACGCAATTATATAGGCTCCATTTGAAAAAGTTTATAACATAACAGCTTTGTAAACATTTCTACTGGACTAGATTTCACTCTGTGTGGCTGCAACAGTATGTGCATTGTAAGTTTTCTCATGTATATTCCATACGATCAGCAACCTTTCATTCATTATGAATCGACGGAGTAAAAACGGAAACAAGTTTCAATAAATTATAAGTTAGGAAAGAGGTAAAAGTGCCTATGTATGGACCATGTAAAAACATACTTTTTTACGAATTTATACACCAGCTCAACTTTTCAGATCTAACGCACACATCATTCATGACTTTGTTTTCGGCATCGCCTTATTTTCTTCTCTTTTTTCGCCTACGCCTTGTAATTTCTCGGCTGAACTGTCATTCACATCTTTGCGTGTCCTTCTTCTGTCAACTAGCTGACTTGCTCATATTACAACCTGTCTGTCACAATCTCTCGTTTTGGGCTCATCCCATACGATTCGGAAACTTGTATTAGCTAACTAACACGCATTCTTGTTCCTGTACAGTGTATGCTACCATATCAGCATTTAAGGACATGCGTAGGCTTACGTAAGTTTGTACTCATCAACAAATTTCATTTCCGTTAGTTTTCACAACAGTACCACTTTGGCAACCCATGCTCCAACATGCAAATATGAGGAATTGCTATAAAAACTAAGACAATCCCGTAACACTTGGTCTCTTACTCAAGAAATCTCAGTTCGTAGTCACAAAATAAGACGCAAAATTCTCACATCTCTAGGTAATAGGTACATATATTTCAACAATTCATTATCCTAAAGGCAAGTGTAAGTGAATCTGAGCTGTAAGGAAATATCATGTACGGGTCAGAAAAAGTGATTTTTTACTCGTGAGACATAAAGCACTCACTCTGAGAAAATGTAATCTTGTATACACAAGTAGTACTGTTGTCAATATTGTGTTATGTTCCCTAGAGTCAATTTAGTTAGTTGCTCGTTTTCCACTTTTTTCTTTGAATTGTACACACCAGGACACGACATAGGATTTTATCCCTCTCTTGCTGTGTGTCATTTTTGTTCAATTGAAACTTGTTAGTGGCATCAAATGGTGAGGCCACTCCTCTTCTATACGCACTATGCGAGATATTAACAGCTCTATACAGCTTTCCTGCATGTTATGAACCCATGGTTGACAGTAGCTGTCAGTTGTGATGACATTCTCTTATTATTGTGTAACTTTTGCACGACTATTTTTTCATCCACATGCCCCTTTTTAGTTGTAGCGTTCCATGCATTTTAATGCAATCTGGAATGACAACCTGGCCAGAAGCTCATGCATTAGTTAGTCCATTTGATCAGTAATAATCGCTCTTGTCAATGCGTGATAACAAAAATGGTCAAGAAGATCTAAAGGAAAAAAATATTTTATTCTGGCAGTCAGTGAGTAAGTGAATGAGTGAAAAATAAAAATAATTGAACTAAAAAATTAAAAAGAAAGCATTATGCTATATGAGGCCGGGATGAAAAAAACGATACGAGATTTATAAAGAGCCGTGAACATAATACTTTCAAGTGAAATAGCTTGTATGCATGCACGCAATGATTTTAAAGCCGTGAATCTATTATGCTTGCAAATTTTTGAAAGGTCATTATAATTCTCATATGTATGATGGACATGCATGCAACTGAAAAAAAAAAAATTGTTAATTAATTCCACATTTCCATGTGGTTTTTCCTCTTTTTTTCATAGCAGTACAGAACAAAATAGTCCATTAGACTTTTAGCATTATGTCCCAAACTAATCATCTGTCGGGACTCAAATGGGTTTATATGCCTACAGTCGCAATTAAAGTAATTACTTGCTCGATTTAAGTCCAATGGGTTACCCAGTGTTTTCAAGTTGGTTGCAGATTACTGTCCACGTGATCCATTTGATATAATTTGTTACTGTGTCAACAAAATAGGACCATTGTCCTCATATTTACGCATTCCCCCGGTTACATTTTGTCGTATATACATTATTTGGTAGGAACAATAGTTCATAATATCATAATGGTGGCTATACTAGAAAAACGCTTATTGACAGTAGAAAAGGGACGCAACAGGCATGCTCTTATATTTCTAGTTACATTCTCGCGTTCATATTTGTCCAAGCGGCAATAATGCCATTCTTTTGGAGGGGAATTTATACCTATAGTTAGTTTCACACAGTTAAAACCCGGTATAGGACCAAGCTGGACGAAAAACGTTCTTTTTTTTCCTTATGGTGAGAACGTGCTCAATCCGGAGGCCAACAGATTCACAAACTGTGTACACATCATGACGTCATGGACAGACAAAGGAAACTGTTCAAAATCTGTCTCATGCGTTTAATCCTATTAGCCGTAATATATTTTCTAATCGTTTAGAATGAGCTTTGTTGCCCATCTAACCAGCTAGGAATTACAGGGCTATGTTGTCTGTTGAGCGAAAACTGGTGAATAAGCTCATTTCGTCCCATCATATTAAAATAGTATCGTTAGTTTGCCATGCCATTAGTAAAATTAGTACTACCGACTATTTCATGTATCAATTTTAGAATGTCAGACTGATTGTTATACGTTTTTTTCTAGTGCAGAGTCAAATTTTATTTTGCTGAGAATATCTTCAATTTGCTCATGTTATTGTCTTATATCCCTTTTGGTAATTCATAAAGCTGGTGGGACAATTTATATTCAATATGGTTCCATACGAGATGGTACTGCTGTGCCAAATAACATTACTTGGAAAAAACGGCAATCAATGTAGAAATAAATTGATGGAATGAACTACAACGAACAAACTATACGCAGTTGTTACTACAATAGCCCGGAATGAAAAAATGTACGCAGCTGGTCACCAGTGAAAATTGTTCACTCATTTTTAATCTACTCATATGGAAGCACGTTCTCTCTCAATTGTTAGATTACTATTTGTCTTCAGGGTTGGTGCAGTTTGGCCCTTGCTGTAGTTAGTTATGTACGCATCAACTCAATTGGTTGAATCTAACACAGTTATAGCTAGCTATGTGAATTGAATCAGTGTTACATTTGAGTTGAACAATGAGTATGCTTATAGTATGAATGGTGCTCCTCTCTATTATTCGTGTCTGTGGGCTGACGATCACGACTTTTAGTTAGTTAGTTGGTACAACAAGGGAGAAAACTGTGCATGTACACCTAGTGTGTGTATAATTCAAGGTGAGGGGCTAATTCACTATCTCAAGGGCTTCGTGATTACATAGGGATGGTTGAAAGGAAAAGTTTTAATCTGTCTTATCCTAATAACTTTATACTGCAATGCCAGAGCTATAATGGCCCTTACGTCTTCATGCATATGCAATAAGAGTGAAAATTTTTAGGTTGATGCAAGTACTTTAACCATACGAATATGTTGAACTAGCCACTTGAAAAGGTTGCACAGCATAGTTTTCTGACCTTTAGTTTGGAATCACAACACAGCATTTTTAAAGTTGTTCTATGCAAGCTTTTGTAAAATGTATTGGATTATTTTTTCAATAAGATTGATTAAATTTAAAGGAACAGATTTAAATTTGATTTGCGTATGGAACAGTTTTATGGATATGATAGAAATGTTGACTGTAGTTATTTAGAAAATGATAGGATGTAAAATGGGGACAGTGCAATTTTTCAGCACCCGCATCCAAGACACTGACTAACTAATAGCATGCATAAAAATATTTGCTGGAGTGGTATCATTGTGAGTGCACATGACTCCTGGCAGTCTTTAGCGAGTTATAAAAAACTGAATCAAAACGGAATGCCCCATTAAGTCTTTTTAGTTCACCGGGGAAATTCTTGTGATCTATTATGTTATACGTTTATGTGGGCGACTCATGTAGCATCATCAATCTTCCTTAAAGAAGGAGCAAAAAATGCTCGGATAATCAAGCAGACTATATAATACTTGTAAGTAATAAGGTAGAAAGAGCCAGAGCACATGTAAAAAAATGGAGAGAACAACAATAATTTTTTTTCTCCAGGATAGTGATGATGATCATAATGATACCTTATATATTCATACTAATAGCAAGTTAACCAGCTGTGAGTGTTTACACTGTTTTGTAGATTCGTTTCCCCTTGTTGTGTCGTAGATATGGATTACCGAATCCAATGGGAACTAATGGCAAAAAAGTAATACAAGTTGTTTGTTCATGGTATGCATTTCATCATTACACGAGATTATCCATGGAGGTGGTACGAGAAAAAAGTAGCTCCTCTTAATAGCTTTTATAATTCTGGGCTGATTACGGAAAACACATTGTTGGTTTCCATAAAACCTTATCCACGATAAAGACGTTGGTCTGCTCGATTTCTATTTTGTATCTAAAGTAAGTAACTATAAGTTTCGTTATCATAGAATACACATCAACCGAAAGTTGCATGAACAATCGACAAAGAATGCACGAGTCTTCTGTGTTTGTAATATTCAGCGCTCTATATCTGTACATGGAAATGGTAAACATAGTACTATTTTGACCTAGTCACTGATTAAGAAGGTCTTTATCTATATTAATATATAATTCTACCACAAAATAATGCCCTGCAATATGATTTTTAGAAAAAAAATAAAGATTTTTGTCCATGCAGATACTTGTGACCAATTTTATATTTTATTGGTTAGGATTTGATGGGCGTTAGTTGACGGGATAGATAACTGTGAGCTGTACAATATACTGTCAGCTTGCATATAGAAAGATCCATAGACTGTTAAGCTTGAAATACCGCCACTAGCTAACATTTGTAAAGGAAGTGATGCAGTAAAACAATTAGAATTTTTTTCCCATACATTACGTACTATACTTGTCGATTATGGTTTCCTCCAGAGGGGAAGTAAGATCACGTCTGAAGAAGAAGACGTTTTGTGACGTGATCACTTTTTAGAATTCACGAGAAGATCGTG
>Ga0210040_10003975_pt1 | contig 19587 bp, 11 predicted proteins | sample CryGeyCG12114_NA_FD_185462 | JGI IMG/M metagenome (GOLD analysis project Ga0210040, IMG submission 185462) | Groundwater microbial communities from aquifer - Crystal Geyser CG19_WC_8/21/14_NA (SPAdes) (version 2) | ecosystem: Environmental > Aquatic > Deep subsurface > Groundwater | place: USA... | reverse complement strand
TAGGCAAAGAACGCATGTATAACTGAACTGTTCAGTGTACCTATGGTGGACTAGAATATAAAATATTATGTATTTTCAGTCTTTGGTTTTATTGGCAGTATTTGGTGAGGCATTCTAGCGTTGTATAGTTCAAGGGCTTGAATCATACGCCGCGCTATTTTAGGCGCTAGTCGCCTAGCGCGTTACGTTCACCTCCATCGGATTTTAACTAATTATCACACTCATTAGCATACCCAACAATTGTTGGGGTGGAGATGGAGGGGTTTTTATTTGTTCATCCATTTCTAAAATCTATAAAAAGTTACGAATATTAAGTGAAAGCTTGCTTTCTCTGATATGGTTTAATTTCTTTTTCTTGGTGTTGGTATGTAGACTTTCTTATTTCAATTCATCAGATTATGCTGCACATTTTGTCTTGCTTTCAGATTTGGCCTACCTTCCTGTTCTACATCATGTACTAACTATAAAGACGCTACTTTTAAGCACCCGGGATGTCAGAGAAAGTAAATCTTAAAATAATTGCGAAATTCTAGTTGTGCACTGCTTAGTTTCTTGGGTTGCTTTGCGTTTGACGTTGTTTTTATCCTTCATTATAATAATTTTAAATTTTCACAGGTAGCATTACACATGTCTATTTATTCTGCGAATATGTGTTTTACAACCTGAATAAATGTTGGGTTTGGGTTATTATAAAGAATATTTTTACCTTACGAAACCCCAAGATAAGCTTTAAATTTTTATCTAAATTGTAAATCTGCTGTCTTTTTCGTTAGTTAAGTTGACATTGTACTAATTGTACCGGATCATGGAATGCATGACAAATAGAATCAAATTTTCTCCGAATTTATTTTTCTGAATTTAAGTTTACTTTTTGCTTACCTGCGTTTCTCTCTTTGGTTTTGCAGCACGTCATAGCCTTTCCGTAATTGAAGTTAGTTATGTCTGCCATTATCCGGTCCCCTTCATTGATGGATGGACAACAAATGCAACGAGGAGCTGGTGATGCTTCCTCCACCAGATTGACGACATTTACTGACAAAAATGTTTCCCCTCTCCAGATTTTCGTTCAAGCGAAGAAAAATATAAATGATATATTTAAGGACATCGAAGAATACGTTAAAGAAACATCAAAGTATATTGAAGGTACGCTGGTCATTTGCTGAACTATAATTTTCATGAATTTTATAATTAAAACTGTTGCTAATTTTATCACCATTACGTTTACAATAGTAATTCCCGATGAACATGGAATCTTGTCAAAAGATCAAAGAAAAGAGATTGAGGACTACGTTGATAAAGTTGGTGGGATACGAGAAGTGTTGGCTCGGGATCACATGAAGGTTGCTTTCTTTGGGCGGACATCAAACGGGAAATCATCTGTAATCAATGCAATGTTAAGAGATAAGATTCTTCCTAGTGGAATTGGACACACAACAAACTGTTTCCTGCAAGTTGAAGGTGTGCTGATTATTTATTTATTTCGAACTTCACTTACGCTCAGGAATAGCAAACGCACGGGCACGAGTTATTCTCCTATTCACATAATGAAAGATCTTTTGATTAATGGGATGTTACAATAATGCTGTTGCTGATTAATTTGTTGTCGAGTGAAAATATGGGCTTTATTTGCTACTTTACAATTACAGCGTAAACTTTTTCACATCCTCACAGTCACAGTGACAATTTATCAAGCTTGTTTCTACACAAACGTTGCATCCCTTGATTTCATTCATAAAGTTTTCTTTGTTCTATTATCGTGGTGAATTCCATTTTCCCTTTGATCTCTTATAGTAATACCGACAGAGGCCTCATTCCAGATTTCTAGTACTGCTTGCAGAAATTGAGGCGATCATAATTTTTTCTTGTATTATTATAGGCCATGAAAATACTTTCTCCTTTCTCGTTAATTGTTTTGAGTCAGGATTAGGTATAGGTAACAAACTATAAACCATTGAAAATTAATAAAAGGTACTGCCTTAGTGACTGATGCTAAAATCTTCATTTGGCCGAAAGAAAGTCGGGCATAATGAGAATATGAGATTTTTTCTTTTTTTTTTACAACAAGAGGGTTTTTTCACACCTATTATACCTGACATTGCTTTTCAGATGTTAATTTAATTTTGTTTTTGTTTTTAGGATCCAACAAGCCTGGAGAATCATTCTTGGTTTTGGAAGGCTCTAATGATCAATTAAATGTCAAGTCAGTAGGTCAGTTGGCTCATGCCTTGTGTGAAGTGAAGCTTCCAGAGTCATCCTTAGTGAAGGTTTTTTGGCCAAGGGAAAAGTGTCCTTTGTTGCGGGATGATGTAGTTTTTGTGGATTCTCCTGGAATTGACGTTACTCCAAATTTGGATGAATGGATTGATAAGCATTGCTTAGACGCGGATGTTTTTGTTTTAGTAGCTAATGCTGAATCAACGATTATGTTGACTGTAAGTTCTTTTTTGTCTTTCTAGGGTTTTAGTATTTTATCTTATCTCGGGCTTAATTTTGGTTTGACTATTATTGCATTTTGTACTATTCTATATACCTTGAATATTGGTTTTGTGTGGGTATGTAATTAGTGTATGGTTGTTTTTGCAGGAGAAAAATTTCTTCCATAAAGTGTCCACTCGACTGTCAAAGCCGAATATTTTCATTCTTAATAATAGATGGGATGCCTCCGTTTCTGAGCCAGAGTTTCAAGATCAGGTTCGTTTCCGTTTTTCAATCATCATGATGTGACTTTTTGTCCCATACCGTATAATTTGTTTTTATTTCATTCTGTATGTATTGATTATGTTATCTACATTTACATGTTGAAAATAGCCCCTTTAATTTGAACTCCAGTAAGAGTTTACACTTAGTATTTTTTCTTCGATCAGTTAGTTGATCTTTTATATTAAGTACTTATTTTACATTTTACACATTCAATTAGTGTTTATCTAAAATTATTTTTCATTTACCCCCTAATGCAGCAAGCTGACCAGGTGGGTTTTACGGTAGAAATTCAGTGTTTAATTATTAAGCTACTTTAGCTATGGCTTATAGAAAGCTCGGAATGAATAAATGCTTTAAAAACTATAAAAAAAGCGTTGCAATACAGCTGAATTTAGTTTTGTATCATCTAACTGAAGTTTTCTACTTTTAGGTACGAACTCAACACAGTGAGAGAGCTAGTGATTTTCTCGTTAAAGAATTGAAAGTATGCACAAGAGAACAAGCTGCCGAGCGAATATTTTTTGTTTCTGCCAAAGAAGCACTGCAAGTTCGCCTTCAAGAGCAAAAAGGATTACCACCTCAATGTATGAAGTTATATAAATAAATATAAATTAATTGGAATAGGAAACTATGGGCTTGTCGTTCAAGTGCTTTTTCTCCCCTTTGCTTTCCTAATTGAATAATAATGCAATCGCAAATTGACTTGGGAATGTTTTTTCATGTGTAGCTGCTGGATTAGCAGAAGGTTTCAACATCCGGTTATTCGAGTTCCAAGATTTTGAGAGAAAATTTGAAGAATGTATATCAAAGTCAGCAGTGCGAACAAAGTTTGAGCAGCATTCGCACAGAGGAAAACACGTTCTAGCGGAAACAAAAAGAATTGTAGACAATGTGTTCGAATGCTCTCAATCACTAAGAACTCAAAAAGCATTAGCAAGGAAAGAGCTTTGGGATAAAATGGATTTTACTGACAAGCAGTTACAACTTTTGACTCATGAAATGAAGGACAAAATCCGGCAAATGGTTGAAGACGTTGAAGGGAAAGTGAATAAAGCTTTAAGTGAAGAAATCCGTAGGCTCGGAGTTCTTGTTGATGAGTTTTCTGCTCCATTTCATTCTGATCCTTTGGTGCTAAATGTTTTCAAGAAAGAACTACATAGTCACGTTGAGTCAGGCTTGGGTTCCAATCTACGGGCTAGGCTTAGCACTGCTGTAGCTATGAACATGGAAAATAGTCAAAAGGAAATGACTGAGAGAATGTCAGCCCTTTTACCTTCGGAAAAAAGGAACATGATTGCTGGTTTGCTACCAAGAAGAGAACCCTTTGAAGTTCTTTATCGCTTGAATTGTGATAACTTGTGTGGTGATTTCCGTGAAAACCTTACCTTCCGCTTTAGCTTTGGAATCTTCTCTTTGATGAAAAAATTTTGGGGCAAAAATCCTTCTGCCACTATGTTTGGAGACAGACGTCCAATAAATGCTGATCAGGTATGCTACAAATAGATGTGATCCTGATACTATAATTTGACACCGTGGTTCCATGTACTTAATCATCATATTCTCATGTGATATTTTATATCTGATTTCCTCCTCTTATCTCTCCAGATTCCCAGGGGTTTGCCTCCGGCCCCACAAAATCCACATGATCTATCTAGTCCTTCAGATGACTGTCTCACATTTTTCTCTGCTAATAATGATGATTGGGCTATTCTGTCCCGAATCGCTTTAGCATCTGTTACAAGTCAAGGAACAATGGGAGGACTTCTAGTCGCTGGCTTTGTAAGCACTTGTTTATGATTGGTTCGATAATTTGTAGAACTTCTTTGACATCTTTATTTGAAGTGTTTGTTGTTTGCACCTAAAAACTATGTTAAGTTCGCAATGCTTCACCATTATTGACAATGAAATGCTCCTAAAACTACTTCGCCCTATGCAATTTTCATAAACCAATATTTCCTAAACATTTTTGGATACTAAGATATAATATTAACGCTTGAATATAACGTCCATCTTTAATTTGTCTCCATTACTACAATAAAATGACTTATTTTTCCCTCAAACAAAATAGCTTTTAAAAACCGTTGGTTGGAGAGTAATTGCTGTCACTGGATTGGTGTATGGTGGACTATATGTGTATGAGCGACTAACGTGGACAAATAAGGCTAAGGAATTGGCTTTCAAACGTCAGTATGTGGAGCACGCAACTAGAAAATTACGTCTCATTGTAGACTTGACGTCAGCTAACTGTAGTCATCAAGTGCAGCAGTAAGTTTTTATTCCCAATATCATGTTATAACTTGTATGTCACAGTCAGAATACAAGCCCGTAAACACCGTCGATCCCTGTAACTCGTAATTTCTTGTATGTTTTTTCATAATGATACTGATGCCAGGTGCAAGTGACTGTTGCAAAAGATACATAGCAATCGCAACATCCTTAAACGTGCACCATTGGACAAAAACTTTTGATGTCCAATAATAACTATGAAATGAATGAAACATATGTTGATCGAAATTCTTTTTCCTAGAGAGTTGTCATCCACATTCGCCCGCCTGTGTCATCTTGTGGACTCATCAACAGCCGAAATGGAGCAAGACATGAAACAGCTTGAATGCGAAATTCAATCCTTGGAAGAACTAACCTCAGCCACTAAGCTGCTTAGAAATAAGGCTAATTATCTTGCGAATGAGTTAGATTTGTTTGATAGTGCTTACCTTAGTGATAAGTAGAACATTAGTTATAGTACAACGCGAAATATTATCTAGGGATTATTGTACCATCCCCATATATTAAGCCATGCCGATTTTTATAGCTAGAAGCTGCAATGTTATAGCTAGAAGCATTTAGAATTTTGAGGTTGTTGGATCTGTACCGCGACTCTTTACAAACTGTCTTGCGACGAAACATTAAACGGGAATTGAGTACATCAAAGTCTTCCCACTGACCATGTTTAATAAACCTAAATTCAACTGTTTAAGAAAGCAAACATTTAACGTATTATCGACTTCTTTGATCTCAGTCAGTGCTTCTAATGGCATCATAATATTTGCGCTTACATTATTCATTATGTGACGTTGTACTGTGAGCACCAAAGTCAATAACAACCACTCGATTCTCTTTAGTTTGCATAGCCAAGGTTATCGTAATGTATACAAATCAATTTCGTGATCATCTTATTTCGCTTGAGCACCAAAACTGATGCACGTAAAGCAGTTACATGAAGCTAAGCTATATCAGTGTATAACTTAACAAAGCTACGAAAGCAAATATATCTTTCTAGTCTTTGAAGAAAATGTATAGACTATGTGTTCTTTTTTCTCACTTACTCTCTTGATCATCTAATTTTGAGTAATTGCAGCTTAACCCTGTCTGTCTAAAAAGCTGGCGCTAATTGCATTCCCAAACATGTAAAATATAGTAGAGTACAGTTGTAAAATTCGTATTTTAGCCCAAAATGAACTGTCTCGTATTTTTTATATTACTGACAGTTCCCATTTGTCTCTGTCTCCCTATGAAACTTCTCATGCATAATTTAATTTGAGAAATTTAACTCCAATATACTATCATCATGAAGTAGCCACCTATGATATTCATCACTAAATCATCTTGCAGAATATTACACTTGTTGGTGATCATAGGGTAATCATGGTACTTATATGAGTTGCCACACAACCTCAAACTCCACATACGAATTCATAGACATTATGAATGAATTGAGTAGCTTATAAGTATAGCAATCACTTGACTTGACTCGTGTTTGAAAAACGTTCATCCATATTCCAGGGATGACAACCTGCTCTTCTCATCGAGACTGCTGAAGAAACCAAAAGTAATGCATGCACCCACTCATGATTTATTCCAAAGCACACGAACATTTTCTCTCCCTTCATCCGCTTATTCATGATTACTTGAAAATGCATCTAAACTACTACTAAATATATTCCATGCATTCTATTTGGTTGGAACCACCAACTGAATTTATAGTCAGCTTCAGCTCCATACTTTGTAGTAGTGTGAAAGGTTCAAAAACTTGAACGTTTTTTACGATCCACATGTCTGTGTGTGCCATTCAAGAAACATCAACAGCCCACGCGTCTTCTACAATCTAATGAATTACTTTCCATCCAAACTCACTTCTGGCTCTAGAGCAGTTTTACCTTCTGCTCTTGTCTTTTGTCCATAATATATAGCAGTCCATAGTGAATCTAGTTGCATAGGAACAACGCAGCCCTTTACTTATCAGCTTGCCACCAAAAGACATACACGCATCTTGTGTAGTACGAAATGTGCCATGTTCCATGTGCGCTACACACGCATCACACGTATGAGGCAGAAAACAACATACGCACCACGATTACATCCATGTGTACGATATGTAGGAGTAAAGCTATAGCTCTCTACATGATGAGGATGCATGAATTGCCGTTACTTTCAGTTTTCCTGGAAATTTGCGACCTTTTCACCTCTTCTGGATAAGTATTTTGTTGGAAACACTGAATTCATCCACTCTTTTTTCATATTTAGGTAACCATATGGTAAAAAGTTTAGTGTGTGCTTGGATTTAACCGAAAATGCAAGCATATGACTGGGATGACGTCATCTGGCTCCCATATTTGGTCTGCTGTGGCTTCACTTTTAGTCATCAGCACATCTCTTATGGTCTCGTTTGTTACTCATTACGGCTCGCCGATGTCTCTTTTAAATTATGTATGCATGTGAGGGAAGATGTAGGGCACAGCAATGTGTGAATTGTTTGTTGAATAAATGTTTGTTGACTTCTAGTGTGGATTTTATAGTTCATACGGACGATTGAAGTTAGATATAATAAGTTAGTTAGTTTTAGTTTCCTTCCATGTTTGAATGTGTTTGCTTGATATTTTTGGTGGCAGTGAATAGGAGGATTCGATGATGCATATGAATTTGAGAGCAAATAATTAGTCAAAATACACAGCGATTCTATGAAAATGTTGTTTGATGAAATCTTTGTAGATGTATGGCTGTGTAAATGTAATTCTTCCTTTTGAATGTTTCATTTGAAATAAGCGAGATTCCTTTGTGTACACTTGAGTTCACACTTTTGAGCATCACTTTGTTTCATTTAGATGAACATGAATTCGTAACATATCTGTTTGAGCGTAGTATTAGTCAATGTGAGGGGGAAATGATTTATATGGCTGCAGACAGGTTTTGCATGTTAAGAAGTGTGTGTGTTAAAAATGATGACTATCCTTATGCGCATATGATAATAAATGCTATTTGTAAGTTACGTTAGTTGGTATTCTTAATTTGCAAAGGACTTCTTGCAATTTCATTACTCAACTGGGTAGTTAATGAGTGACAATTTGAACTCCATCCTATTTTTTTTCAAGATTTTTTAGTATGTGAAATATATTAATTGCTCCGTTAAATTATGCAGACAGTATCTTAATAAAAAATTTACCTGATGGTTATTATAAAGACTTGATTAAAAGCAATTTCTTGAAGCAATACAAAAGTTTCTGAGAAATATGATAATATTAGAATAAAATAGCGCAATATTGCTTATAATTCTTTTCCGGATAAAAAAAAGTTATAACGCTTCATATTACTTGATAATTGTTTTACTAGAGTGACGCATACATCAAGTTCAGTTTCCATATCATATTGATCATAATGTTTTGAAGGATTGCACAAAAATATTATTCAATGATGATATTATTATAAATAATTGGCAATATGGATTATGTTGCGCAAAAGTAACGTGATTCAAGGCACATTTCCGTGCTCATTATGAATGACCATTACCGCTGCATTGGAGAAAAGTGTTAATCCTTTACAAAAGTCGAGCTTTTGCACTCACATAGGACATGGAAAAAACTTTTCCACTATTTGAAGATTCATTGACCATGTTAATTTTCTTTGAAAGAATACAGTTGGGACTCTAGGCTAAATAAGTTGAAAAAAATGCCCGAAAATCTGATCTTTCTTTACTCTGCCATTTGCATATTAAAATTCATATGGTGGCGTCATGCGGCGCAGATTAGTCTACCAAGTTTCCACTACATTATTTGCAAACACCTTCTGTATTCATTAATATCTTATATGAACAATGTTAGTCAAATACTTTTCCAGAGATCTAGTGCACTCTATTTTCATATTTTATTCCAGGCAACCATTAGAAACGTGCTTCCAATAAGCTGATTGTGAGGTTGATTCTAGCTTTCCTATTATTTTCCTCACCTATAGATCTTTCCACCAAATATTAAACCGCACTTGAACCCTCACGGCTGATTCCACAGTGCATATGATTTTGATATTAAAAACGCAATAGAGTTATGTTCCTTTACGCGAGAAGAGAAAGGAACCACAGGGACGAAGAAATTAAGTCTCTCTTTGTGTACATCTCCAAATCTATTCATCCTACGACGGCGAAATCAAGTTTCTCGAAATTGCTTGTTGTTTTTGGGTGTGTACACTTCCTGTAGGAGTTGCCGGTTAGTCCAATACATGGCCTACGTTTTTCAATGTGGAATTTTGCATTCTCCTGAACCCACTCCAAAATACTGCTGGCTTAAAGCAAGCATCACCGATAGCACAAATATTGCCCGTTTAACTCATAGTCCATTATCCTATCCGCCTGTCTTTCTCCTTCATCTCTGCTCGTATGCAAAAACCTATGCTGTGTGTGCATATAGGTTAGCTCAGGAAAAAGCAATTTTGCTTACAATGCTCTGAATACACAGATAAAAAACCACTACTACGAGTACTATTATTACACCACACAGTACAAAAACTGCCGTTGTCTAGCTTAACCTACATCGACATCTCACAAGTCATTTTATTATTGCTTATTTCTTTTCTCAAACTCTACTAGTTTCAACCAATTCTCGGAAATTTTATACTTTCCATTCCAATTTACCCACCGTCCCATGTCCTCCAGTTGAAGTTAACAAACACCATGAATTTCCCCTCAATAAATTAAAGTCACCCGTTCCTGGCAGACAACATTTCTCTCCCTAGAAAGTCATTAGTTTGTCAAATAATGGTAGCTACCAAGTAATAGTATCAGTCCGCCGGCAATGACATGGGTCAAATACTGCATTTATATGCGGATGGAACATTTTGTCCACCATTTTTACCAAACTAACTAAAGGTTTCCCTTCTTGCACAAAGATAACCATATCACATTGCGTTCGACGGGCGTGTGTGTGTGTTCATTCATTTTTATTATATTATTATCCCTGCCATTCGTCTACCTTGGCCATATTGGCTCATTTCTATATCATTGCTATCCTGCATGTGAAATGCAGAAATGAAATCCTATATGGTAGCCAAAATCCCCATATTGCTCTCTGTGTACACTAGCATATCCATGTTCCTTCGGAAAATGAACAACGTGTGTGTTGCAAACTCACTAACTAACTAGCTACACACTTTTCAGTGCTAACTATATGTGCGCTTGTTATTATTATGAGCTCGACACACATAGATACATACATAAGTGCATTGCATTCATGTGCGTTCATCGTTTCTTCCTCACTCACTGATTTTAGGTGGTGGTGGACCCACAAATGCTAGTTAGTTAGTTATAACTTTTTGGGAGTAGTGCATGCAACCAAACCATTGCTAAGCTATAGTGGGCTGTTAGGAATAGAAACTTCATTTTCTATATGCTATCAGTACACAAGGAGTCATGATGATGATGTTTCTTTCTACCTTCACGGACTTGACTACATGACTTGGCTAAGGCACATATTATGCACCACGAAAGCTCACTGGGAATGTACATACATGTGGGAGTTTGAGGCCGTAACTAACTGAATGTACATACACAGGGAAGGAACAGAAACTGTTCAACTCTGGTCTCATCATCAGTCCTTGTTGTTTCTTCATCCTTTGAAAAAGTCCATTGTAATTAGAGAGAGATAAGGCTTGTGGTCGTCTACAGCTCCAGTCTACACGTATATGTGCTTCAATTTCATCTCCCCGGCCGTTCTCGTTATTCGGGTTAAGTTTTCATGGTACCAAGGGTTATTATGGATATAGCAGTTTCACCGGGTCTGCCCGCAAACTAATCATTATATATTATGATTATGAGTTTGGAATCTTCAGACTTGGCTTGGGCAGTAGGATTACAGTTTTGTGTCCATTTTTTGTTGTCATGTGTGTATGGCATTGCAGTGTAATTGTGTGGGGGTTCACTATGTGGGTTGTACCTAACTAACTAGTTAGATTTTGATGAGGTCATCATCATCTTAGTCAAAATTTGTGCAGTTTAGTTAGCTGGGGAATGAGAAGTTGATCGCTACTCAAAGTTTTTATCCGGATGAATTAGCGGAGTCTTTTGTAACGAGGAAAGTGAAATTTCGGTAGGCTCTTGCCACCATTAGCGATTTTATTTGTTCATGCCTGCAGCTTTTGCATGCAGGTGTATGTGAGTGGAGTGTGTAAATAAGGGCTCGTTCTGTGGGTACAAATCATGGGAACTAGCTAAAAGTGAACTGCGAGTGTTTGCTAAGAGAAAGTTTACGTGAAGCAAATGTGATGGTTCGTGATGATATTATTTTAGCATCTTGACCTAACCGTGGAAGCAAAAAAAGTGGGATTAAGTTAGATAAAGATACACAATCAGAGTTTCTGTGTGTAATTTGCCCTTAAGTTGTGGTGATTTCATCAAAAAAAGAATCACTAGTACGAATTGAATCCATCCCACAGATCTGATTATCTTGCTGCAGTAATTTGTGTATAATCTTACAGTAGCTATCTGCTGTATGCTGGAGAAAAAATTTTATAAGTCAAATCAGTGATATTTATGTTGCTAAAAATGAAAACAGGGAGCGGGATCAGTGACCAAGGGGAAAATGTTCACTGTGATCTTCCGTGCTGTGCCCAATTTGTTCAAAAAGTAATGAAACCTAGACTCACAATGAAAATAGTCGTGAGTCTAGCAACCTTGTTGTTCATAGTAGTAGTGCCTTTAGCTCAAGCGTTTAATGTGGACGTTCCTAGTGTACTAACGCATCGTGGGACGGCGGGAAGTATGTTTGGCTTCTCCGTGGCCCAACATAAGGATTCCAATGTGTCTTGGTACGTTCCCAGTTCATCATTCATCATGATTATAAGATTGCTTTGAGAGAACCCATAGTTCCATTCCTGTTGTTTTTTGGAACCATCCTATTTCTTTGCTTTTTAAGATTCTTTTTGCCCCACTTGCTTTTTCAACAACAATTCGCTAGTCCCTGTATATTTACAAAAGACTATAGTCTCATACTGACTCAGTCTTCTGCGGGAATTTATGCTCCTTCCTGTTTATTACTCACTACGCATATTTTTCTGATGCAAAATTGCCTCTAGTGGTGCTACGAATCTATCTACGGAATATATTATGCATAAGTTGTGAGCTAAAATGTTGACTGTTAGAAAAAGCATGTAAGAAGTGGACCCTCACTCCCGTTGCTAATAGGAAATGGTGAGGTCTAGAATAGTTTTACAGCAAGCATGTGTGTGCATGCTGTAGCAGCCAGCCGGTTAAATTTTGAATTATATGAGTGTATGCATAATGCGCGTCTTGTCTTGCACTCTGCTCCACATACGGTGCTCCATGAATGGAGTGCTATGGGCATAAATTACAATCTGACCTGACGTATGACTTTTCTATCCTTATAGGATTTTGGTAGGTGCTCCAAGTGCGGACTCAAGACAACCCAATGTTCGAAACGGTGGAGCTGTTTTCCGTTGCAGTTGCGACTCACCCGACTCATGTCAGCAAGTTCCATTTGACAGACAAGGTTTGTTTAGTTCCCCATCTTTAACAGATTTAGTGTACCAGGATGAGGATCGTATATTATTTCCTTTTTCTGTGAAAAGTTTGAAAATCAGGCATGAATTCATTCAAGCATTCCAAAATATGGATATTATCATCATAATACAAGGTTAGATATTAACTATCTATACCATCTACAGACAAAACAAGACTTGAATGAAAAGCATGCAATAGGAGATGGGGATCCATCTCGCTGGCAATAATGTTCTCCCTCTTCTGAATCCATAGTTTTTTCACAGAAAACTTTTTAAACTCAAACAAACCCATGAGAAATCATCTCGTGTAAGTAATAGCATAAGGCACATGCATACAAAATGCGTCACATGGGTGGTGACACAGCACATGTACGGGTTTCCTGTCTTCTCAACCATGTCATCAGCATCTAACTGGCTCAAATAGTGCAGCACAGCATTTGGAAATGGTTGAAAAAGGAGCCTTTTGACTGCTTTGAAATGTTGTTTCAGTACAAATATGTCCATATGGTGCATCATTTGTTTACACTTACTAACCCAGTCAGTTCGATTGATTTTTTTGGTAGCATCAATTACAGCACAGTATATTATTATTAGCTTTTGAATACATTTTCAATAAATTCTGAGAAAAAAGTGAGATCAATAGTACAAGCAGAGTCATGTGAGATGTGGTTGGAATGTGAGATCAAAAAGTATGCCAAATATGGCATGTGCTCAGAAAGTTAGCTTGCACATACATGACAACGTTATGCATTCATGTAAAAAAATATTATGATATGGGATGGGAAGACGAGAAATAAAAAGTGTTCCATTGTTGGTTCGTTAGTGGCAGTGGGAAAATGTTCATATTGGGAGAGGCGGATGACAGGAATAATGATGCATAGGACTTATGGTTAGAACCTAGCCTGGAGTTTAACAAAGACTGGCCAAATGAATGAACCCTTGTTGAAATTCAGATTGTTAGCTTAGTAGTGGTCTTAGGAAGGCTTGACAAAGTTCAATAATAATAAAACCCTGAAGAGATCTGAGAAAACACAGAGAGTATAGATAGTAGAGAGGATCCACTTCATTTTAATGCAGTGAAGCAAAGTGACTTCTTAATACTAACAGCACAATGCGTAGTAGTAGAAAAGGCACGAGGTTAGAAATCAGCTCCTTGCGTTCAGGAATAGTAAGTATGTAAGTATTTAACTTTGTGAAGAAGGGCTTGAAGGCGATGGGAAAAAAAGTGAGCTCATCCTAGGACTGTGTGTGTGTGAAGGAAGAGAGAAAAAGGATCCTACATGGAATTCACTGCAGAATGTATTCCTGTTTAGGTATGCATACAGATCCCATAGATCCTATTTAAAACTGTACCCACTGACTGACACACACACAGAGTGCCCTAAAAGTGTTGAGGAAAAAAAGTTGAGGAAAAAACTGAAAGAGTGATTCTCTCTCTACATATGAGGAAAATGGTGGGGCGACTCACTTAATACATTAACTAACACTGGTAGGAAATCATGAGCTGTCTGAGAATAACTTCTTCTGTCCCATTCCTTAACTCACTCTCAGTAGTCAGTCAGTTTACAAGAGTAAAAAGCGTGCATCTATATGTTTCGACATTTTTTTTACCGCCTTAGCAGCTGAGAAGTACTGTTAGCTAGTTCATAGTACAAAAAATGTCTTACCCAGTTGAACCGTCTAACTAACTGGCAAACTAACGTAAGAGTAGGAGTCGTGATGATGAGTAAGAAAAACAGAAAGTGAGTATTTCAACCCGTTTTTTTTTAACCGGACCATTTCTCTTATGATATGGTGCTGTTCCCCTCTCCTTTTTCCTACTGCTCCCTAAAGTTGTACCATAAGCACCAGTGGCCTATAAATAGACATAAAGTCTTCCTTGTCAGTTAGTTAGCTAGCACGACGAAAATACAAGGTACATTACTCCCTTGTGGTTTAACCTATTCTTATATACACACCACTGGTTTATCACTAGGGTGGAGAACAGGTTGAATATGTTGAGTATTGAAGGGAATAAAAAATGCTAATGTGGCTCCAGTTTATAGGAAGGAAATGGAAGAAAGTGTCACAAAGATTTCTTGTGTTGCTTGATTTTCTGGTCCCAATTCAAATTAAGCTTGAAAGGAAATGCATTAACTGACGAACCTATCTCTTTGACACATATTAATGTATGTTAGTTAGTTAGCTATACACATTAGTGTGTAATTTTTCTCGTTTTTTTACCTTCATTATTATTTTGAGTATAGTTCCCGTATTTAAGAGCCTAGTGGCAGCAGTAGTAATACACAAGGAGAGCAGTGGGACTACTACTACTTTATTATCTTTCTCTTATTCTATCGTGGCTGGCATTTAGAGTGCCAAATATGCATTAAGTTGGTAATGCGTTCACACATTACGCAAACACTCGAAAGCGGACACAAAAGGCTCTTTACATTCCCAAAAACGATGAATGTGTCAAGTTCGTATTCAAATGTCATCTGTACATACCTGAGATGGTTATAAGTCGTAGGAACATTTAGGAACATTAGGTTCTTTGACTTCACTACAGTGCTGCATGTTATGTAGATAGTTAGTTTGTAGTAAATATTTTCAAGCAAGAGTCATTGGTATGACAGATTACATTCACTGAAAGCTGAAAATGCTCCCACACTTGGTTTCATTCAATATGATTTGTAAGTTGTCTCATCTTGACGCTCTTTACAGCTGCAAATCTATAAATCTTATGGTAGTCTTACTATTTAGTATTGTATTTGACTGCAGTCAAAAGTTTCTTGTAAAAGGCCAGTTCAGGGAAAGGTTATCAATCCCACTGATAAATAACCTAATCAGCTTTCTAAAAACAATTTCTCGTTGTATTTATTTTTTCAAGCAGTAATAGTATCATCTTTTTAAATTTCAAATAGACTAAAATGTAAAGTTCAAATGTTAACATTTGCAATAATTTGTATTCTTATTTATTGTTAGGAGACAAGAGAATCTATGATCATCATAAGTAACCAGTGCCACAGTAGAAAAAATAATATCATTACTCCAAAGGATTCTCCCAAAATACATGTTTACAGAATAGCTAAAAATAATAATGCGAGTAATATCAAGGAAAGTTAATCTCTATCCTAACGGGAACATTATCTTATTTTCACCTTCCAAGTAGACATTGACAAAGGATGGAAAAATACACATCTTATCTCTTTACATTCGTCCATTAGTGTGCGTGGTACTCAGAAGACGGGAAATACTCCCGAATACTTGACTGCATTGTCTTTACAATACAATATGATCTCTACAAGAGTCTCATGAAGTCATTTGGGAATCCTCACAACAACAAATCTGTTCAAGCTCTTTCCCATCGGCTATCATTCTCTCCCTTTGTTCTGAGAGTCCGAAAAAAAAGTCTTTTGTCCTTAAAAACTTGTCATCTTACCCTATTCTGTGGTGTCATTGTGAATTTAATATGATGCTTCTCCCTCACAATGACATAAACTTGACTAGAGTCTATTGAAAGAAATAAATCCCATGCGTACTAACTATTGGCTATAGATATTTAGACATCTGGTTGGGAAAAGAGCACTGATTCATCTCCTCTATATACAGATAAATTATGGACATTTGAATGCATCTTATAAGTGGGAACCAACTGGTCATAAATAATGCATCAAATAGAGAATGTTTTTTATTCGTTCAAACACCAGTAAAGGGAACCCTATTAACCTGGCTATTGTTTTTTGGGTCTTTCGTTTGTTGAGGCGTGTAATGTATGATAGATCCTTGTGTTTCTTTAACGTCGTCTCATGCATACATGGATGATGGTTGTCGTCTCCAGCGCCGATAGTTCATGATGTAATTGATATTTATTTATAATTCAAAAGGAAACAATGTGGTGGAGAGACAGCAGATTGATGAAAAGTCTAACCAATGGTTCGGAGCTACTGTCAAGAGTTCAGGAGAGGATGGCATTATTTTGGTACAGTATTATCATTTTTATTGTCTCGTTATTATCTTTCTTATGTTTTCCCAGCTACTAAAACCGTGGCTTTTGCCCCGAATAATATTATGTGCTCTGCAGCGCTCTACAGTCCCGAGCTTTTGTTGTGGAAAGTATACTCACCGACTTTGGTGATTACTTTTTGTAATATTCTTGTATCTGTACCCAAAAGTTTGGATTCATAAAAAAACTGTCTATTTCCATTTGGTTTTAAGATAGTGCTACTGCCCTAATCACTATTGCTGCATCCATGCTTTTTCTTTAATTGGATTTTCTCAGTTTTACAAGTTTTTGCTTGCCAACATTGCACTGCAATCATAGGGGGCGTTAAAGTCTTAAATAAGTTAAGTTTGCTTAGATTGTATTATATATTATATTGGATATTATTTTGGAGTAATCTATTCGGCCAGCTAATATTCTCAATTTATGCAGTACCCCTTATGGAAATTGAAGTAACTTTCAACATCTTTCATATTTTTCAGCTCACGATTAAAGAATAACAAATTCCTCCGTCTGTATAATTAGCACGTGACTGGAATAAATTATTTGTTACATTAAACACTTCATATCTTGATTGTACTATGAATGTTTGTTATTACTGAAGTATGTGCTATAAGGAAATGAAATCAGAGTTTTGCGGTTCCAGTTAAATGTAAAGTAATGTAGTTACTCATAGCAGAGGCTTCTGTAGTCATAATTACATGCATAACAGAGGTTTGTTGAGTTTTAAGCCAAAGAAACTATTTGGAATCAATCTATAGTCGTGTATTTTCTTTGCTTGCCACGTACTCACATGCATACGAAATTATTCTGTAAAGATGATGGAATTAAATCCCCCTTAGCTAGCTCCACCACGGTTATAAAGTATGATTTGGACAACCGTGCATTGTTATCGACAGTTCATATCAGCTGTGAGCTCGAATCGGGAGACAAGCACGCAATACGTTTTCAACACTACCTGTCAAGTCAATTTATGACTGTCGTATCGACTGAGAAAAATGTCCATTGAGTTGTCATCTTGTCTTAAAAACTATGCGACAAAAAAGTATTCACTACCCTTGGTTCTGGAAAAGACATATACTTAGAAGTGCTCAATTATTTGCTTTGTTTAATTGTTTCAGCAAAGTAAGCCTTAGATGCCGTGAGCGGGTTTGAAAATATAAATAATATGATTAAACAATTAGAAAATGATAATATCTTAATGGCAGATAAGATACAAAATCAGGTACCGAAAAGTAAAATTAAAGCTGGAAATCAAGCAAATACAAACGTTCGGCTTAGGGCTCACTTGAAAAATTAAAGTATTTAGAGTAATGAAGTTTCCCCTACTACTAACGAAGGGATGGAAATAGGTCTGCACGTTTTGTTAAAGTTTATTATTTTCTGGGAGTTGACTAAAATTTTCTTCATACCTTACATTTTAAAGAGTTTCAGGTGTCTCAAGCAATTCAAGTTGAATTAGAATAGAATGGTGAATGTATTTTTATAACGCCAAGATATGATTACGCAAAAAGATCAATGTTTATTTTTTGCTTCGACAATGGGTTAAGTTTACTTTTCGTTATGTACAAAACACATATAAATATGCACTTCCAGTCTTCAACCGAATTGATATAGTTCTAAAACTGAAATTAAATAAGAAAGTACCTTAAAATGATTGAGTTTAGTTAATAAAAAATATTTAGATAAAAAAACACAGCATCCCCACTCCGATGCAAAAGTGTGCACTCGATTTTCTTCACCTGCAAGAATGTTCCATAATTCGTAGGAACAGTTTTTTAGGATTATAAACTATATTTATAATGGTTTGCACTCGAATATGCTGCTTATGGACTTTCAAGGGTTGAAGTTGATAACGACTTTTGTTCAAAGTAATAGAAAACAAACAAATGGTTCAGCATAGTTTTTTTGAGTATAGTGTGTATTATTACATCATATGGGATAAAACTTCTCATGTCACTGTGTGTCGGCAATCAAATGGACTTTCATAGTAGTGGGTTTTATATTTTTTACCCAAACACTAAAAAACACTGAAATTTCATCATTTTAATTTTGAACATACTAACTACAAATGTGATGACCTACTAAAAGTAAATCTTCCTGTCACTATTTCCGTCTTTAATATGTAAATGCCGCAAGTAACTCTGTGTAAGTTGTTGTTGCGCTTAATTTGGAGAAAGTACTTGCATTACAAATGGGAGATAAGACAAAGCATTAGTGGTAATTTAATTTATTAGTCAACAACTACCACAGCCTGTGGTAAAAAATACCACAGAGCCTATGTGGTTTTATTGCACGCTTAAACGTTCATTTGCTGTGTTCGGTTATTTTCTTTTTCCTTGAATTTTCGCTAGATTGAAAAAAAGAATGAATACTAATTACCAAACATGACTTTTTGCTTCATAGCATCAACTACGACGAATTTTAAAAAAGTGGCCCGTTTGACTGTACGAACAGGCCCGACAGGTACAGTACTTTTTGAATCGAAGCTCAAGCCTCTAAATTGAATGAAGAGATAGCATTTAAAATTTTGGTCGGGGAAGGTAAGTCCATACCATAAAATGTTTTTTGTAGAAAAAAAAATTGAAGAGCTGAAATTCTCTAAAGGTTGTCCATCCATAGAAAAAAGATGCGTGGAATCAAAGTTGCCGTTGCTGAGTGGCTTCCGCGCATATAAAGATTGCTATAGTTCTAGAAGATTTAAGCTAATATGTTATTTATGGACTTGGTGAACATGAACATACTTTTTTTTTAAATGGCAATTTCGTTGATAGTATTTTCATCTCTGGCAAATCAGTGCAAAATGGTATACTTACGTGACTTCAAACCGCTACAAAAGTATTTTTGCGATAAACAAAGTAAATTGTATGTCTAATAGCACTCATGGTGATAGCGTTTTTTAAAGCACATTACACGGAAAACGAGCTAGAACCAGATATAATAATACAGAGAACAGCTCGTAGGAAAACTTTTACCACAGTAATGGCACATGTCCGGCCATTAGCGTGACTATAAACGCAATACTCACTAATGTGCAAACAATGCGTTATAGCTAAAGTACTGTAGCTTTTACAGATTTCGCTATATCAAGGTAGTAATAGTTTTTAGGGGCAGTTTAAGTGCAAGTA
>Ga0210040_10003974_pt1 | contig 19592 bp, 16 predicted proteins | sample CryGeyCG12114_NA_FD_185462 | JGI IMG/M metagenome (GOLD analysis project Ga0210040, IMG submission 185462) | Groundwater microbial communities from aquifer - Crystal Geyser CG19_WC_8/21/14_NA (SPAdes) (version 2) | ecosystem: Environmental > Aquatic > Deep subsurface > Groundwater | place: USA... | reverse complement strand
GCCGCACGACGCCGAGTTCGACGAGATGATCCTGCACGTCGACGGCTGGCTGTGCGCCATCAAGGACAGCCAGATCCGCGACGGGCTGCACGTCTTCGGCTCCCCGCCGGAGGGCGAGGCCCGGGTCGGGCTGGTGCTGGCGATCCTGCGGGCCCGCCAGATCTGGGGTGGCTCGGTCGCGATGCCCGGCCTGCGCGAGGCACTCGGCCTGGTGGAGGACGGCTCGGCCGGCCTGCACGAGACCGACGACGTCGAGGCCCGCGCGCTCGCACTCGTCACCGCCATGGAGGCCGCCGGCTGGGACGCCGACGCCGTGGCGCCGACCGTCGTCGAGGTGCTGGGGGAGCCGCACGCCGAGGTGGAGCGGGTGCTGCACTTCGCCGTCGCCGAGGTGGTGCCCCGGCTGGCGAGGACCACCGACGAGATCGACATGGCGCTGCACGCCCTGGACGGCGGCTACGTGCCCGCCGGCCCTTCCGGCTCCCCGCTGCGCGGGTTGGTCAACGTGCTGCCGACCGGCCGCAACTTCTACTCCGTCGACCCGCGCGCGGTGCCCTCGCGGCTGGCCTGGGAGACCGGCCAGGGACTGGCCGAGTCGCTGGTCGAGCGGTACGTCAGCGAGACCGGCGAGCACCCGCGCTCGGTCGGGCTCTCGGTGTGGGGCACCTCGGCCATGCGGACCTCCGGCGACGACGTCGCGCAGGTGCTGGCGCTGCTCGGCGTCCGGCCGGTGTGGGACGAGGCGTCCCGCCGGGTGGCGGCGCTGGAGCCCATCCCGCTGGCCGAGCTGGGGCGGCCGCGGATCGACGTCACGGTGCGGATCTCCGGCTTCTTCCGGGACGCCTTCCCGCACGTGGTGACGATGCTCGACGACGCGGTCACCCTCGCCGCGGGGCTGGACGAGACGCCGGAGCAGAACTTCGTGCGCGCGCACGTGGACGCCGACGTCGCCGAGCACGGGGACCGCCGGCGCGCGACCACCCGGGTGTTCGGCTCCAAGCCGGGGGCCTACGGAGCGGGCCTGCTCTCGCTCATCGACAGCCGGAACTGGCGCACCGACGCCGACCTCGCCGAGGTCTACGCGGTCTGGGGCGGCTACGCCTACGGTCGGGACCTCGACGGCGTCGCGGCGCGGTCGGACATGGAGACCTCGTACCGGCGGATCGCCGTGGCGGCGAAGAACATCGACACCCGCGAGCACGACATCGCCGACTCCGACGACTACTTCCAGTACCACGGCGGCATGGTGGCCACCGTCCGCGCGCTGACCGGGAGCTCACCCAAGGCCTACATCGGCGACTCCACCCGCCCCGAGCACGTGCGCACCCGGTCGCTGGTCGAGGAGACCTCGCGGGTGTTCCGCGCCCGGGTGGTCAACCCGAAGTGGCTGGCCGCCATGCGCCGGCACGGCTACAAGGGCGCCTTCGAGATGGCCGCCACCGTCGACTACCTGTTCGGCTACGACGCCACCACCGGCGTCGTCGCCGACTGGATGTACGAGAAGCTGGCGCAGACCTACGTCCTGGACCCCGAGAACCGCGAGTTCATGGAGAACTCCAACCCGTGGGCGCTGCACGGCATCGCCGAGCGGCTGCTCGAGGCCGTCGACCGGAAGATGTGGGCCGAACCCGACGCAGGCCTGCTCGCCGAGCTCCAGCAGGCCTACCTCGACACCGAGGGCGACCTGGAGGGAGGCGAGTCACCGGCCCAGGTCGGCCGGTGACCCGCCCGCCTCACCGGACGGGGCGCAGCGCGTCGCGCGAGAGCGAGGCGATCGAGGGATAGCCGTTGACGGCCATCGTCAGGTCGGTCTCGGCGAGCAGGCAGCGGATCACGTGCTCGATGCCCTCCTGCCCGCCGACGGCCAGGCCGTAGGCGTACGGGCGGCCCACCGCGACGGCCCGGGCGCCCATGGCGAGGGCCTTCACCACGTCCGGGCCCCCGCGGATCCCGCTGTCGAAGATCACCGGGGCGTCGCCCGCGGCGTCCACGACGTCGGCGAGGCAGTCGATCGCCGGGATGCCGCCGTTGGCCTGGCGGCCGCCGTGGTTGGAGCAGTAGATGCCGTCCATCCCGGCGTCGACGGCGCGGCGCGCGTCGTCGGGCGAGCAGATGCCCTTGAGCAGGATCGGCAGCGTGGTGAGCGAGCGGAGCCAGCCGAGGTCGTCCCAGCTCAGGCTCTGGTTGCCGAACACCGAGGCCCAGTGGCCGGTGGCGGCCTGCGGGTCCTCCTCCGGGGGCGCGGCCAGGCGGGAGCGGAACACCGGGTCGGAGGTGTAGTTGGCCAGGCACAGACCGGTGAGCTGCGGGAAGCTCGCGATCGTCAGGTCCCGCGGCCGCCAGCCCAGGGTGAGGGTGTCGAGGGTGATGACGATGGCCCGGTAGCCGGCCGCCTCGGCACGGCGGACCAGGCTCTCGGTGAGCTCGCGGTCGTTCGGCGGGTAGAGCTGGAACCAGCCGGGGGTCTCGCCGAGCGCGCCGGCGACGTCCTCCATCGGGTCCTGCATGAGCGTCGAGGCGATCATCGGGACGCCGGTCGCCGCGGCGGCTCGCGCGGTGGTGAGGTCGCCGTGCCCCTCGGGCTCGCAGATGCCGATGACGCCCACGGGCGCGAGCATCAGCGGCGTCGGCAGCTGCTGGCCGAAGATCTCCACGCCGAGCTCGCGCTGCGCAGCTCCCGCCAGCATCCGGGGCATCAGGCCCCAGCGCTCGAAGGCGCTCACGTTGATGCGCTGGGTGTGCTCGTTGCCCGCACCCCCGGCGACGTAGGACCACACCTCCTCGGACATGGCCTGCTCGGCGGCCCGCTCGAGCGCGTCGTAGTGCATCGGCAGCGACGGCTTCTGGCCGACCAGCCCGTTGAAGTAGATCCCGAACTGCCAGTCGCCGTGGTTGGCCACGTGCACTCCTCGTCGTCCGTCGTCGGCGCGGGCCGGGGCTGCCGACCGAGCGGATCGTAGGCACCCGCCGCCCGCCGGCACGACACGCGGGCCCGCCGCGCACGCACCCGGGGCCAGGGGCCCTTGACGGGGTGAACTGAATCACAGTTCGATTGCAGCGTCCGGGCCCGGACGCCGAATCGCCCCCATCGCACGATCCGGGATCCGCTGGAGAAGGAGCGACGATGACCGTCGACGACAGGTTCACCGACGACTTCCGCGAGCGGCAGGCCGAGCGCGAGGACCTCGGCACGTGGAACGAGATCGTGACCGGGCCGGTGTCGGACTGGACCACCGACTTCTCGCACACCGAACCCGAGTACAACGAGCGCGCGATCGAGATCTGGGAGGACCTGCGCGGCCGGTGCCCGATCGCGCGCACCGAGCGCTTCGGTGGCGCCTGGCTGCCCACGCGGTACGAGGACGTCCAGGCCATCGCCTACGACACCGAGCGCTTCAGCTCCCGCGCGATCATCGCCGGCAACTACCGCCCCCCGCTGGACCTCGCCCCGGTCGGCGGTGAGCCGCCCATCTCCTCCGACCCGCCGTTCCACCACGACGCCCGCAAGCTGCTGCTGCCGGCGTTCACGAAGGCGAACGTGGCCAGGCAGGCGGTGACCACCGAGGCGTTCTGCCACTCGCTGATCGACGGGCTCGCCGGCCGGGACGTCGTCGACGCGGCGACCGAGTACGGCATGCACATCCCCATCCGGGTCATCGCCGACATGCTCGGGTTCCCGACGGCGGACAGCGACCGGTTCAAGCACTTCGTCGAGGATGCGCTCGAGGGGATCAACACCCCCTCGAGGAGCGCGAGCAGCAGCCCGACCAGCTCTTCGACTACCTGCTCGCGCAGATCCAGGACCACGTGGCCGACCCGCGGGACGACCTGACGACCCACCTGATCGACGCCGAGCTGTACGGGCAGAAGCTCGAGCCCCAGCACGTGGCCGGCACGATGGCCCTGCTGCTCATCGCGGGCATCGACACCACGTGGAGCGCGATCGGCTCCTCGCTGTGGCACCTGGCGACGCACCCGGAGGACCGTCGTCGCCTGGTCGAGGACCCGTCCCTGCGCGCGACGGCGGTCGAGGAGTTCCTGCGCGCCTACGCGCCGGTCACCATGGCGCGGCTGGTCAAGCAGGACATGACCTTCGGCGGCGTGGAGATGAAGGCCGAGGACTGGGTGCTGCTGCCCTTCCCGGCCGCCAACCGCGACCCGGAGCGCTTCGAGCGGGCCGACGAGGTCGTCATCGACCGCGAGGTGAACCGGCACGCCGCTTTCGGGCTGGACATCCACCGCTGCGTCGGGTCGCACCTGGCCCGGATGGAGCTGCGGGTGGCGCTGGACGTCTGGCTGGACCGCGTCCCGGAGTTCACGCTGGCGGACCCGTCGGGCGTGCGCTGGTCCACCGGTCAGATCCGCGGTCCCCGGGCGCTGCCCCTGCGCATCGGCTGAGGGGAGCGCCCCGGCCGTCGGCCGCCGGCTACCAGCCCCGCATGTCGACCGGCCAGCAGTCGACGACCTCGTCGCCCTCGACCACCCACATGCGCTCGTGCAGGGCGCAGGTGGGGTCGATGTGGGCGGGCACCAGCCGCACGCGGTCCCCGATCGCGGGCAGCGGTGCGCCGTCCCTGGGCGAGAAGACGGTGTGCTCGTCCGAGCAGTACCAGATCGACGAGCCCGGCAGGGTCGGGTTGCCGTGGTCCATGCCGAAGGCCTTGAGGCCGGCGTCCGCGACGGCGTAGTTCTGGCTGCTGTTCACCGACACCACGGTCGCGAGGACGGTGAGCGCCTGCTCGAAGGAGACGTCGTCCTGCGCGGCGTAGGCGGTGTCCATGAGCGCATACGAGCCGGCCTGCAGCTCGGTGACCGCGGTGTTGGTCCGCCAGGTGCCGGTGCCGCCGCCGGAGAGGATGTCGCCGCCCACGTCCGCGTGCGCCCTGTGCAGCAGGTCCATGGCCTCCGCCGTCCGCTGCGCCCGCTCGACGGGGTCGGCCACCAGCATCAGGTGGCCCTCGTAGCCCATGACCCCGCGGACCTCGAGGCCCGCGGCCCGCGCCGCGTCGGCCAGGCGGCCGGCGTCCTCCGGGTCGCAACCGCACCGGGGCAAGCCCACGTTGACGTCGACCAGCACCTCGCGGACGCCTCCGGCCACGGCCGCCTGCAGCACGGCCTCGGAGTCGACGGCGACGGTCACCCGGGCCCCGCCGTCGACCACCGCGCCGAGCCGCCGCAGATCGAGCACCTCGTTGGCCAGCAGCAGGTCCTCGCCCAGCCCCGCCGCGGCCATCACCTCGATCTCGCGGATCGTGGCGCAGGTGAAGCCCACGTGCCCGCGGCCCGCCTGGAGCCGGGCGAGCCCACTGGTCTTGTGGGCCTTCACGTGCGGCCGCAGCCGGCGCCCCGGCCACGCCTCGGCCATCGTGGCCAGGTTGCGCTCCAGCGCTCCCCGGTCGACGACGAGGGTGGGCGTGGCGAGCTCGCCGAGGCGCGATCCGGCCGGCTCGGGGTGGGCGCTGGTGGCCATGGCCGGAGTCTGGCACGGCGCGGCCGGGTCCGGCGGCGAGCTCCGACGGCCGTCGCCCGCCGTGCCCGGCGGTGACGCTCGTCACTCCGGTGCCGTCCGGGAACCACCGCTGCTCGCCGACCGACCACTGGGGCATCCGCACGAGTTCGGCAGCGAGCCGTTCCGCGGTCGACGACGAAGGAGTGCCGCCCGTGCGCGTCCGCTCTCCCCGAGCCGTTCCGGGAGGTGCCGCGGAAACCGGGGCCGGCCGCCCGGTCCGGGTGCTGCCCTGGGTGGGGACGGCGGTGCGCCTGCTCCTGGGCGTCGTCTGGGTGGTCGCCGGCCTGGCGAAGCTGCCGGACCCGGCCGGCGCCGAGCGAGCCGTCCGTGCCTACCAGCTCGCACCCGAGGAACTCGTCCCCGCGCTGGCCTTCGGCCTGCCCGTGGTGGAGATCGCGATCGGCGTCCTGCTCGTGCTCGGCGCCTTCGTGCGCCCGGTGGCCGTGGCATCGGCCCTGCTGCTGGCGGGCTTCACGGCGGCCGTGGCCTCCGCCTGGGCGCGCGGGCTGACGATCGACTGCGGCTGCTTCGGCGGTGGCGGGCAGGTCGACGCCGATCAGACCGCCTACCTGGGCGAGATCGTGCGGGACGCCGCTCTGCTGTGCGGCTCGCTGCTCCTCGTCGCGCGGCCCCGCACGCGACTCGCGCTGCTGGACCGGGCGCAGCCGACCCACCGAGAGGACGACCATGGCGTCGAACGCTGACCGGACGCGCGGACGGCGCACGGCGGAGGAACGGACCGCCGCCCGGAGGGCCGCCGAGCAGGCGGCCCGCCGCCGCGACCGGCGGCGCGCGCAGCTCTGGGCGGGCGCGGCCGTCGCGGTGCTCGTCGTCATCGCGGTCGTGGTCACCGTGGCCGTCCAGTCCCGCCGGACCGACACCGGCGACGCGGCGGCGCCGGCCAACACCGCCGCCGGCACCGAGGGCACGGCGTTCGTGGTGGGGGATCCCGACGCCCCGGTCGTCGTCGACGTGTACGAGGACTACCTCTGCCCCGCGTGCCGGGCCTTCGAGGCGGACGCCGAGGACACCCTCGAGCGGCTGGCGGACGACGGGGACGTGCAGATCCGCTACCGGCCGGTGGCGATCCTCGACCGCCTGTCCGACGACGAGTACTCCACCCGGGCCGCCAACGCGGCGGCCGCGGTCGCCGACGCGGGCGGCGTCGCGGCCTTCACCGAGTTCAGCGCGCGCCTGTTCGCCCGGCAGCCCGACGAGGGTGGACCCGGCCTGACCGACGAGGAGCTCATCGCACTCGCCGACGGGTCCGGCGCGGCGGGTGACGACGTGGCGGTGGCCATCCGCCACCTCCGGTACGGCGACTGGGTCGCCCGGGCCACCGACCTGGCCAGCCAGGCCGGGCTGCCCGGCACGCCCTGGGTGCTGGTCGACGGAACGCCGCTGGAGCGGCCGACGGGCGAGGCGCTCGCCGCTGCGGTCGACGACGCCCGGAGTTGAGCCTCGCCGCAGCCCGGAGCAGCTTTACGACGTAAGCGGCATGGCAGGATGGAGCCGTGGCGCTGGGGGAGCGGAGCGACGGGTCGCCGACCGATGCGCTCGCCGCGGAGCGCGCGAGGACGGCCGAGCTCGAGCAGGCGCTGCAGTCCAGCCGGCAGATCGGCATGGCGATGGGCATCGCGATGGAGCGGTACGGGATCGCGCCGGACGCGGCCTTCGCGGTACTCCAGCGCGTGAGCCAGGCGAGCAACATCAAGCTGCGGGACATCGCGCGCGAGTTCGTCGCGACGGGCAGGTTGCCGGAGGCGCCGGAGAGCATCCGTCAGCACCTGGCGGGCTGAGCGCCCGTCGGCACGCTCGGGGGTCGTGGGGCCCGACCCGGCCGTCGGTGTCACGACCGCGGCGGAGGATCGATTGCAGATGAGGCGCGGCTACCCCTCGACAAAGTGAACTGAATCACATTTCATTTGTCCATGGGGCGGACGGTCGGAGCCAACGCCGAGGAGACGCGCAGGCGCCTGCTCCGGGCCGCCGCCGACGTCTTCGCCGCCCGCGGCTACGACGGCACCCGCGTGGCCGACATCGCGGGCGCGGCGGGCCTCAGCAACAGCGCGCTGTACTGCTACTTCACCTCGCGGGCGGACCTGCTCATCGGTGCCCTCCGCGAGCACGGACGGCGGCCGCTGGCCGAGCTGGTGGCGAGGTTCCCCTCCCGCTCGGTCGCCGACCTGCTCCTGCAGACCGGCGCGGCCCTGCGTCGGCGGCAGGAGCCGGAGTCCTTCCTCGCGGTCGAGGCACTGGTCGCCGCCCGGCACCACGGCGAGGTGGCGACGGCGCTGCGCGAGTACACCGGCGAGCGGGCCGACTGGCTCGCCGCCCTCGTCCGCGACGGCCAGGCGCGCGGCGAGCTCGATCCCGCGCTCTCGCCCCAGGCGGTCGCGCACTTCTGCCTGGCGCTGGCGGCCGGCACCACCCTCATCGGCCCCGACCTGCACGACGTCGACGACCAGGAGTGGACCGACCTCCTCATCCGCATCGTCACCAGCCTCGAACCCGTCCCCACCGGAGAACAGATCGGAAGCCGCACATGAGAGTGAGCATCGACAACGCGACGTGCCAGGGCCACGGCCGCTGCTACGACCTCGCCCCGGACCTCTTCGGGGAGGACGACGAGGGCTACGCGACCCTGACCGACCTCACCGCCGACCGGGACGTGCCCGACGGCCGGGAGGGCGACGCCCGCCTGGCCGCGGCCAACTGTCCCGAGCTCGCCGTCCTGGTCCACGAGGAGGCGCGGGTATGACCGTCGACGACAGGTTCACCGAGGAAGCCCGGCAGCAGCGCATCGCGCGGGCCCAGCTGGGCACGTTCAACGAGATCGTGACGGGGCCGGTGTCGGACTGGACCACCGACTTCTCCCACCTGGAACCCGAGTACGCCGAGAACGCGATCGAGGTCTGGGACGACCTCCGGGAACACTGCCCGGTCGCGCGCACCGAGCGCTTCGGCGGGGCGTGGTTGCCCACGCGGTACGAGGACGTCGCCGCGATCGCCTACGACACGGAGCACTTCACGTCCCGGGCGATCATCGTGAGCAACGTCCGGCCGCCGCTCGACGCGGCACCGGTGGGCCTGGCCCCGCCGATCTCGTCGGACCCGCCGTTCCACCACGACGCGCGCAAGCTCCTGCTGCCGGCGTTCACCAGGACCAACGTCGCCAAGCAGGCGGTGACCACCGAGGCGTTCTGCCACTCGCTGATCGACGCCTTCGCCGGCAGGGACGTCGTGGACGCCGCGACCGACTACGGCATGTACATCCCCATGCGGGTCATCGCCGACATGCTGGGCTTCCCGCAGGAGGACAGCGAGAAGTTCGCGCACTTCGTCGAGAACGCGCTCGAAGGAGCCAACGGACCGCTCGAGGAGCGCCAGGCGAGAGGGATGGCGCTGTCGGACTACCTGTTCGAGCAGGTCCGCGACCACCTGGACAACCCGCGCGAGGACCTGACGAGCTACCTCATCAACGCCGAGCTGTACGGGCAGCGGCTGTCCCCGCAGCACGTGGTGGGCACCATGACGCTGCTGCTCATCGCCGGCATCGACACCACCTGGAGCGCGATCGGCTCCTCGCTGTGGCACCTGGCGCAGCACCCCGAGGACCGCAAGCGCCTGGTGGAGGACCCCTCCCTGCGCCCGAAGGCGGTCGAGGAGTTCCTGCGCGCCTACGCGCCGGTCACCATGGCCCGGCTGGTCAAGGAGGACGTGGAGCTCGGCGGCGTCGAGATGAAGAAGGAGGACTGGGTCCTGCTGCCCTTCCCCGCGGCCAACCGCGACCCGGAGCGCTTCGAGCGGGCCGACGAGGTCGTCATCGACCGCGAGGTGAACCGGCACGCCGCCTTCGGTCTGGGCATCCACCGCTGCGTGGGCTCGCACCTGGCGCGGATGGAGCTGACGGTGGCGCTGGACGTCTGGCTCGACCGCATCCCGGAGTTCAGCCTGGCCGACCCCGCCGCCGTGCGGTGGTCGGCGGGCCAGATCCGGGGCCCGCGGGCCCTGCCGGTCCGCATCGGCTGAACCCGGGGGGCCGGCCGGTGGCGCTGCACGCCACCGCGCCGGCCACGGCGGTCGGTGGATCGGGGCGCCGGGTCGTGGAGATGGCGCCCCTGTGATCACATTGCCCGACCCACCTCCCTCCGGACCGGGGCAGGACATGGCCGAGACCACCGGCACGCAGGAGCAGTACAACACCGTCCGGGCCATCCACCTGGCCGCGGTCGCCGCCCTCGGTGGCTTCCTGTTCGGGTACGACACGGCGGTGATCAACGGCGCCGTCGTGGCGCTCCGGGCGGACTTCGAGATGAGCTCGGGGCTCACCGGCTTCGTCGTCGCCTCGGCCCTGCTGGGTGCGGCGCTGGGCGCCTGGGGTGCGGGCCGGGTGGCCGACCGGTACGGCCGGATCCGGGTGATGTTCCTGGCCGCGGTGCTGTTCATGATCAGCGCCATCGGCTCCGGCCTGGCCGTGGGACCGGTCGACCTGACGGTCTGGCGGGTGGTCGGGGGCATCGCGGTGGGCGCCGCATCCGTCATCGCGCCGGCCTACATCGCCGAGATCTCCCCGGCCCCGATCCGTGGCCGGCTGGGCTCGCTGCAGCAGCTGGCGATCGTCACCGGCATCTTCATCTCGCTGCTGGTCGACGCCCTGCTCGCCAACCTCGCGGGAGGGGCGGCCGAGGACCTCGCTCTCGGCCTGCAGGCGTGGCGGTGGATGTTCATCGCCGAGGCGCTCCCGGGCCTGGTCTACCTGGTCATGTGCCTCACCATCCCTGAGTCGCCGCGGTACCTCGTCGCCCAGGGGGAACCGAGGGAAGCGCGCCGGGTGCTCGCCCGGGTGCTCACCGCCGGGGTGGACGAACGGATCTCCGAGATCCAGCGCACGGTGCAGGCCGAGGACCGGCGCAGGGCCGGCTTCGCCGACCTGCGGGGGCACGTCCTCGGCCTCAAGCCCATCGTCTGGGTGGGCATCCTGCTGTCGGTCTTCCAGCAGGCCGTGGGGATCAACGTGATCTTCTACTACAGCAACGCGCTGTGGCAGCAGGTCGGCTTCAGCGAGTCCGACGCCCTCACGATCACCGTGATCACGTCCGTCACCAACATCGTGGTGACGCTGGTCGCCATCGCCACCATCGACAAGGTGGGCCGGCGGATCCTGCTGCTGGTCGGCTCGGCGGGGATGGCGCTGAGCCTCGGCACGCTGGCCTGGACGTTCGGCACCGCTCCCGTCGTCGACGGCGAGCCGGTGCTCGGCGACACGGCGGGGATCGTCGCGCTCGTGTCGGCCAACCTCTTCGTCGTCTTCTTCGGGGTGTCGTGGGGCCCGGCGGTCTGGGTGCTGCTGGGCGAGATGTTCAACAACCGGATCCGCGCCGGCGCCCTCGGCCTGGCCGCGGCGGCCCAGTGGATCAGCAACTTCGTGATCTCCCAGACGTTCCCGGTGCTGGCCGGCATCGCGCTGTCGCTGGCGTACGGGCTCTACACCGCCTTCGCCGCCCTGTCCTTCCTCTTCGTCGCGAGGTTCGTGCGGGAGACGAAGGGCCGCCAGCTCGAGGACATGGAGTAACGACGGCGCAGCGGCCCCTCGGACGTCCTGGGGGCGCCGGGCCCGGCGCCCCTCGGGGACGTCGGCGGACACGTGCCGCTGCAGGTCGGTCATGATCCCGCCGGGCGGAGTCAGTCGCCGGGAGCCGGCCAGTCCGAGGCGCCGGAACACGGAGAGGCTCTGGTCGGGCGACCGACCAGAGCCTCTACCGCATGGGGTGAGTGACGGGGCTCGAACCCGCGACACCCAGGATCACAACCTGGTGCTCTACCGACTGAGCTACACCCACCATGTCCGTTCCCGCGCGCGAGCGGGAGGGAACCGGCGCAACGATACCGGAGCCGGTGCTCCCGCCGACGAGGCCGGGGGAGCGGCGCGCCTCAGGCTCCCGCGGAGGGCTTTCCACCCTCGCCGGCGAGCAGTGCCGCGAAGCCGCCGACGACCTCCTCGGCCGACTTCTTGGCCTCCGAGCTGCTGGGCCCGGGCGCCACGACGAAGACGGTGCGCCGGTAGTAGGCCAGCTCCCGGACCGACTCGATGATGTCGGCCAGCGCGCGGTGCGCCAGGCCCTTCGCCGGCTGCCCGAAGTAGACCCGGGGGAACCAGCGCCGGGCGAGCTCCTTGACCGAGGAGACGTCGATCATCCGGTAGTGCAGGTGGTCGTCGAGCTCGGGCATGTCGCGGGCGAGGAAGCCGCGGTCGGTGCCGATGGAGTTGCCGCACAGCGGAGCGGTCCGGCGCTCGGGCACCCAGCGCTTCACGTAGGCGAGGACCTGCTGCTCTGCCTCGGCCACCGTCAGCGTGGACGCGCGCACCTCCTCGGTGAGCCCCGACTTCGCGTGCATCTCGCGGACGACCTCGTTCATCCCGTCGAGGTCGGCGTCGTCGGCGCCGATGATGAGGTCCAGACCGGGGTCCAGGACGTTGAGCTCGGAGTCGGTGATGAGCACCGCGACCTCGATGAGCTTGTCCTTGACGAGGTCCAGCCCGGTCATCTCGCAATCGATCCAGACCAGGTGCCCTGCGCTGTCAGCCACGGCGACCGACAGTACGCACCACCTCCGACGTCGTCCCGCGGATGCCGCGCGTGCCGCGTCCCCGACGGGCGGTATTCGCGGTACGTCCCGGCGCGGTCCCCGAGACGTCCCCGTGATGTGACGTAGCGTCGGAAGCGATCGCCGGGGGTCGATCGACCACCGGCGGCGACCGCTGCCCGAGACCGCCCACTGCCCGGAGGACGACCGTGCTGCCCCTCACCCCGCTGCCACCGCAGACGGACGGGGAGCGTTCCTTCTTCTCCGAACTGGTGCGCTGGGACAGCGGCAACGCCATCCGGGGGGCCGTGGTGGCGGCCATCCCGTTCTCCGACGGGCCGCTGCAGCGCCGGCTGTCCGACGCGATCCTCTTCGTGCCCGAGGGCATCGCGGTGGTGCGCGTGGCCGAGGTCGAGCGCCAGTCCGGCGTCGTCACCGCATCGCCCGAGGGGCCCTGGACGATCGGCCCCGCGGGCACCGGCGGAGCGGTGCTGCAGCTGGCCGGTGGCGGGTCGACGCCGCTGGACGGGCTCATGCGGGCCGGGATGGAGACGGCCGTGCGGCTGCGCCGGGCCGGTCTCGAGCCGGGGCGGATCGCCCGGCTCACCGTGCTGGTCGGCGACATCGACGGTCTGCTGCCCGCCGACGGCGACCTGGGCGAGGGCGACCAGGTCGCCCTGCTCGACACCCGCTCGCTGCTGCTCGGCATCTCCCGCGCCAGCCGGTACACCGGCGTCGACAACCCACGGTTGTGGACGACGGCCGACGTCCGGGCCGCCCTCGAGGCACTGGGGCTGCAGGGGCGTGGTCCCTCGGTCCAGGAGCTCAACGGCGAGGGGTTCCCCTACTCGCCCTACGTGCTGCGCCGCCCGCAGCTGCTGACGCCGGCGGCGATGGCCGCCACGCCCGCGACCGCCGCGCCGGGTGCCCCGCCTGCGGCACCGCCCGAGCAGCAGGCGGCCCCGCCGGCGCCCGCGCCGCAGCAGCCCCCGGCGCAGCCGGCCGCACCGAGCCGGGCGTCGATCGACCAGGCGGTGGCCGCCTCGGTCGCGGCCGCGCACGCCGCCGCCGCTCAGGGCCCGGCCGGGAACGCCTCGACCGCTCCCGTCGCCGCTCCGCCGGCGTCCACGCCCGTGACCGCTGCTCCTGCGACGCCGGCCGGGGACACCGTCGCCATCGACGCGCCGTCCGTTGCCACCGCTGCCGCCGCTCCGGCGTCCACGCGGGACACCGTGGCCGTGGACGGACCCGCCGAGCCGCCGTCGGGCGACGCCGGCATCGGCGGGCTCTTCGGCGCCGGCGAGCCGGACGTCGCTCCCGGGCCGCCGCGCACCGTCGTCTTTCCCGCGCAGCAGGTGCCGGCTCCCGCGACGCCGCCTGCTGCCGAGCCGGATGAGCAGCACTTCTGGGACCGCCCCACCGACCACGAGGACCCCGATCCGGAGCGGCCCGGTCGCACCCGCCGCATCCTGCTGGTCCTCGCCGCCCTGCTGGTCCTGGCGCTGGTCGGCGTGGGGCTGTCGCTGGCGCTGGCCGACCGGGACGGCGACGGCGACGGCGGGACGGCGGCCCCGACGGAGCCCTCGGAGACCGTTCCGAGCGGTCCGGCGGTGGGCAGCGTGCAGCAGGTCGGGGGCGTGTCCTACACCGTCCGCGCCGCCGAGGTCGACGACACCTGCGTGGGCAACGCCTACGGCGACACGGCCGGCTTCTTCGAGACGTCGGACTGCACGGGCCTGTCCCGGGCGCTCTACTCGGCGCAGATCGGCGGCCGGGAGGTCGTCGTCTCGGTCGCGCGGGTGCGGATGCCCGACACCGTGGCGGCGCGCGACCTGCGGGCGCTGACCGACACCAGCGGCAGCGGCAACGTCAGCGACCTGTTGAGGGAGGGCGTGACCTACCCCGGCGGGCCGGCGGAACTGGGCGACGACGCCGAGTACGCGAGCGCGGTCTCCGGCCCGACGGTCACCATCGTGGAGAGCGCCTGGGTGGACCCGTCAGCCGGCGGTACGAACGCCGAGGTCGACCAGGTCGCGACCAACGGCCTCTCGCTGACCACCCCGGCCTTCGGGTAGCGGGCGGACCCGCCGTCCTGCGCCCGGGAGTCCGGGGCGGGGCCGTCATGCGGTGGCGGCGGCCTCGGCCATCGCGGTGAGCAGCGCGGCCATCGCCGGGCGGTCGAGCCGGCCGGCGCTGTGCGGCGTGGAGTTGATCAGCCCGAACACGGCGTGCGCCCGCGCGCGGCAGGCAGCGGCACCGGCCGCGGGGTGCAGCCGGGCCAGCACCGCGACCCACACCTCCACGTAGCGGCGCTGCAGCCGGCGGACCTGCGCGGCGTCGCCCTCGGCCAGCGAGCCGAGGTCCCGGTCGTGGACCGTGATCAGCGCGGGGTTGTCGAGGGCGAACTCGACCTGGAAGGCGATCAGCGCCCGCAGCTGCGCCACGGGGTCGGCACCCACCGCGGCCACCCGGTCGCTGCCGCCGACCAGCAGGCGCTCGCTGATCCGCAGCAGCATCTCGGCGAGCATGGCGTCCTTGCCGGCGAAGTGCCGGTAGATCGCCGGGCCGGTCACGCCGACCGCCGCGCCCACGTCGTCCACGCCGACCGCGCGGGAGCCGCGCTCGGCGAAGAGCTGGGCCGCGGCCTGCAGGATCTGCTCCCGCCGCGAGGGACGGTCGACGTCGGCGTGCAGCGCGGTGTCGCGCGCCGAGCCGGTCGTCGTCACGCCGGGATCGTACCGAGGGTGAACTCCGGTTCACCGACGCGCGGCGATCACTGGCCCTGCTGAGTGAACGATGGTTAACCTGCACGCGTGGACGCCCCGGTGCTGCCCCGAACGACCGCCACCGACGCCGCCGCCGCTGCCCGCAACGCAACGGCGCACGCCGCGCTGGCCGCCGATCTCGCGGCCGAGCTGGGCCGGGTGGCCCTGGGCGGGGGGAAGCGCGCCCGCGATCGGCACGTGTCCCGCGGCAAGCTGCTCCCGCGCGAACGGGTCGACGCGCTGCTCGACCCGGGCAGCCCGTTCCTCGAGCTCTCGCCGCTGGCCGCGCACGGTCTCTACGACGGGGAGGCCCCGGCCGCGGGCATCATCACCGGCATCGGCCGCGTCGCCGGACGCGAGTGCGTCGTCGTCGCCAACGACGCCACCGTCAAGGGCGGCACGTACTACCCGATGACGGTGAAGAAGCACCTCCGGGCGCAGGAGGTGGCGCTGCACAACCGGCTGCCCTGCATCTACCTGGTCGACTCCGGCGGGGCCTTCCTGCCCATGCAGGACGAGGTGTTCCCCGACCGCGAGCACTTCGGCCGGATCTTCTACAACCAGGCGAACCTGTCGAAGGCCGGCATCGCGCAGATCGCCGCCGTCCTCGGGTCGTGCACCGCAGGCGGGGCGTACGTGCCGGCCATGAGCGACGAGGCGGTCATCGTCCGCGGCCAGGGCACGATCTTCCTGGGCGGACCGCCGCTGGTGAAGGCGGCCACCGGCGAGGTGGTCACCGCCGAGGACCTGGGTGGGGGAGACCTGCACAGCCGGATCAGCGGGGTCACCGACCACCTGGCCGACGACGACGCGCACGCGCTGCAGATCGTCCGGCAGATCGTCGGGACGCTCGGCCCGCGCGCACCCCGGCCGTGGGACGTCGAGCCGGCCGAGGAACCGCTGCACGCGCCGGAGTCGGTGGTCGAGGTGGTGCCACCGGACCCCCGCACCCCCTACGACGTCCGCGAGGTCATCGCCCGGCTGGTCGACGGCTCCCGGTTCGCCGAGTTCAAGCCGCTGTACGGGTCGACGCTGGTCACCGGCTTCGCGCGGCTGCACGGCCACCCGGTGGGGATCGTCGCGAACAACGGCGTGCTGTTCTCCGAGTCGGCGCTCAAGGGCGCCCACTTCGTCGAGCTGTGCGACCGCCGGAAGATCCCGCTGCTGTTCCTGCAGAACATCTCCGGGTTCATGGTCGGGCGCGACTACGAGGCCGGGGGCATCGCCAAGCACGGCGCGAAGATGGTCACCGCCGTCGCCTGCGCCCGGGTGCCCAAGTTGACCGTCGTCATCGGTGGCTCGTTCGGCGCCGGCAACTACTCGATGTGCGGCCGGGCGTACTCGCCGCGCTTCCTCTTCACCTGGCCCAACGCCCGCATCTCGGTGATGGGCGGGGAGCAGGCGGCGTCGGTGCTCGCGCAGGTCCGCCGGGACGGGCTGGCGGCCCGGGGCGAGGAGTGGTCGGCCGAGGACGAGGAGGCGTTCACGGCGCCGATCCGCGAGCAGTACGAGCAGCAGGGCCACCCCTACTACGCCACCGCCCGCCTCTGGGACGACGGCGTCATCGACCCGACGCAGACCCGCACGGTCCTGGGCCTCGCCCTCTCCGCCTGCGCCAACGCGCCCCTCGAGGAGGTCGGCTATGGCGTCTTCCGCATGTGACCTCGCGGCTTTCGGGACCGCCGGGCGTGCACTTTTCCGCGGAAAAGCGCCGCGCCTTTCCGCGGAAAAGCAGGATCGGACGGTGGCGTAGGTGTTCGACACCGTCCTGGTCGCCAACCGCGGCGAGATCGCCGTTCGGGTCCTCCGCACGCTGCGGGAGATGGGCATCCGGTCGGTCGCGGTGCACAGCGATGCCGACGACGGCGCGCTGCACACCCGCCTGGCCGACGTCGCCGTGCAGATCGGCCCCGCGCCCGCGGCGGAGAGCTACCTGTCGATCGAGCGGGTGCTCGACGCCGCCGTGCGCACCGGCGCGCAGGCGATCCACCCCGGCTACGGCTTCCTGTCGGAGAACGTCGGGTTCGCCCGGGCGTGCGCGGCGGCGGGGATCGTCTTCGTCGGCCCGCCGGTGGACGCGATCGAGGCGATGGCCGACAAGATCCGGGCCAAGCAGACCGTCATGGCCGCCGGGGTGCCGGTCGTGCCGGGTCGCACCGAGCCGGGCATGACCGACGACCAGGTCGCCGACGCCGCTGTCGCCGTCGGGTTCCCGGCGCTGCTCAAGCCCAGCGCCGGCGGCGGCGGCAAGGGCATGCGGGTGGTGCGTTCGGCCGACGAGCTGCCCGAGGCGATCACCGCGGCCCGGCGCGAGGCTCGCGGCTCCTTCGGCGACGACACGCTGCTGGTCGAGCGGTACGTGGGCAACTCCCGGCACATCGAGGTGCAGGTGCTCGGTGACGCCCACGGCACCGTGATCCACCTCGGCGAGCGCGAGTGCAGCCTGCAGCGCCGGCACCAGAAGGTGATCGAGGAGGCGCCGTCCCCGCTGCTGGACCCCGCGATGCGCGCGTCGATGGGGCGGGCCGCGGTCGAGGCGGCCCGGGCCGTCGGGTACACCGGCGCGGGGACGGTGGAGTTCATCGTCGACGCCGACTCCCCGGACGACTTCTTCTTCCTGGAGATGAACACCCGGCTGCAGGTGGAGCACCCGGTCACCGAGGCCGTCACCGGCCTGGACCTGGTCGAGCAGCAGATCCGGATCGCCGCCGGTGAGCCACTGCCGTTGGAGCAGAGCGACGTCTTCCTGGACGGGCACGCCATCGAGGCCCGGCTCTACGCCGAGGATCCTGCCCGAGGCTTCCTGCCCCAGGCCGGCACCGTGGTCGGGCTCGTGGAGGCCGAGGGGCCCGGCATCCGGGTGGACAGCTCGCTGGCCGTGGGCACCGTCGTCGGCACCGACTACGACCCGATGCTGGCCAAGGTCGTCGCCTGGGGGCCGACCCGGGAGACCGCCCGAGCCCGGCTGGTCGCAGCGCTCGGGCGCACCGCCGTCCTCGGGGTGACGACCAACGCCGGCTTCCTGCAGGAGCTGCTCAGCGACCCCGACGTCGTCGCCGGGCGGCTGGACACCGGGCTCATCGAGCGCCGCGGGCAGTCGCTCACCCGGCCCGAGCCGCCGCCCGCCGAGGTGTACGCAGCGGCGGCGCTGGCGCTGCTCGTGGAGTCCGAGCCGGCCGGCCCCGTCGTCGACCGGTGGGACGTGCCCGACGGCTGGCGGCTGGGCGAGCCCGCCTGGACGGTCCGCCGGCTGCAGGCGCCCGGCGGGGAGCCGGTGACCGTGCGGGTACGGGGCCGGTCGGGCGACGCGCAGGTGGTCGTCGGCGACGGCGACCCGGTGCCGGCCCGCGCCGTCCGCGACGGGGACCGGCTGCGGCTGACCCTGGACGGCCGGACGTCGTCCTTCGTGGTCGTGCACAGCGGCGGCACGGTGTGGCTGGCCGCCGGGGGACGGGTGGTCGCGCTGCGCGAGCAGGAGCGGCTGGCGTCGTCGACCGGCGGGGCCGGTGGGGACGGCGCGGTGACCTCGCCGATGCCCGGGACGGTGACCGTCGTGCAGGTGGCGGTCGGCGACGAGGTGGCGGCGGGCGCCCCGCTGCTCGTCGTGGAGGCCATGAAGATGGAGCACGTGCTCACCGCCCCGATCGCGGGCACGGTGACCGAGCTCGGAGTGACAGCCGGCCGGACGGTCGCGCTGGACGAGCGGGTGGCGCTGGTGACCCCGGCCGCTATCGAGCAGGAGGACTGAATGCTGGACTACCGGCTCAGCGACGAGACCGAGACCCTGCGGACGACGGTGCGCGAGTTCGCCCGCGAGGTCATCGCCCCGCAGATCGGCGAATTCTACGAGCGCGACGAGTTCCCCACGCAGATCGTGCGGCAGATGGGCGAGCTGGGGGTGTTCGGCCTGCCCTTCCCGGAGGAGTACGGCGGTGGGGGCGGCACGTACTTCGACCTCTGCGTCGTCCTGGAGGAGCTGGCGCGGGTCGACTCCTCGATGGCGATCACCGTCGAGGCCGGCGTCTCACTGGGCGCCATGCCGATCTTCCGGTTCGGCACCGAGGCGCAGAAGCGCGAGTGGCTGCCGCGGCTGTGCTCCGGCGAGGTGCTGGGCGCGTTCGGGCTGACCGAGGCCGGTGGCGGCTCGGACGCGGGGTCCACGCGCACCACCGCCCGGCTCGAGGACGGCTCCTGGGTCATCAACGGCTCGAAGGCGTTCATCACCAACGCCGGCACCGAGCTCACCGGGCTGGTCACCGTCACCGCCGTCACCGGCACGCGTCCGGACGGCGGCAAGGAGATCTCGGCGATCCTCGTGCCCAGCGGGACGCCGGGCTTCGTCGTCGGGAAGCGGTACTCGAAGGTCGGCTGGAACGCCTCGGACACCCGGGAGCTGTCCTTCGACGAGGTGCGGGTGCCGGCCGAGAACCTGGTGGGGGAGCGGGGGCGCGGCTACGCGCAGTTCCTCTCCATCCTCGACGAGGGGCGGATCGCGATCTCGGCGCTGTCGGTCGGGCTGGCGCAGGGGTGCGTGGACGAGTCGGTGAAGTACGCCGGTGAGCGCGAGGCGTTCGGGCAGGCGATCGGCAAGAACCAGGCGATCCAGTTCATGATCGCCGACATGGAGGTGCGGGCCTCCACCGCGCGGCTGGCCTACTACCGGGCCGCGGAGAAGATGCTGCGCGGCGAGCCGTTCAAGCGCGAGGCGTCGATCGCCAAGCTGTACAGCT
>Ga0210040_10003973_pt1 | contig 19598 bp, 17 predicted proteins | sample CryGeyCG12114_NA_FD_185462 | JGI IMG/M metagenome (GOLD analysis project Ga0210040, IMG submission 185462) | Groundwater microbial communities from aquifer - Crystal Geyser CG19_WC_8/21/14_NA (SPAdes) (version 2) | ecosystem: Environmental > Aquatic > Deep subsurface > Groundwater | place: USA... | reverse complement strand
CTTTTATAAATTCTCTTTCGTGGTCTACATCCCGGATTAAGCGGTGAAACACATAAGATTCGGCCGTTTTTTCGATGTTTACGCTTACCCGCTTCGCGTCCTGGTTCAGAACGTTGTATTCGCCGTATTTAAAGGTCAGGTTGAAAACAATGCGTTCGTCGCGGCCATTTTTGTTGTTGCCGTTCAGATGCCCGTGGCTGTTTACGAAAAGCTGCGGTGCGGCATTTTCTTCCCCTATTTCGGAAAACGTCAGTTGCGGGCTGGGCTCGTATTTCTCCGAACGGATGTCAAAACCTTTGGCGTAAACATCAAACTGCTCTACCAATGGCGCTACAAATTTCTCGTAATAAGCTTCTTCTACTTTGCGCGGAATTAAGATAAATTTTTTGTTCAGAAAAGGCTGCAGCTTTTTGCCATCTACCTCTTTCTGGAAAGAGTACAACACATTATCCAGCAAAAGCCAGGCCGGCTCGTTGCACACCAATACGGCATTGCGGTACTGAAATTCCAGCTTTTCGTGCTGGTATTTTAAAGTGGGGAAATAATGGGTATTGTCTTCGTTGCGCCGGAAATGGAACAAGATACTGGCTTTTTCGGAAGCTACTTTTATTTTTTTCCAGGTGGGTTCGCCGTCTTTGCCCATTACAAATACCTGCTTGTCGTGGCGCAGCAATTCCAGTATTCTGGCCATGCGGCCCTGTACAAAGCGGCAGATATTATCCTGGGCGGCTTTATCCCCTTTTTCAGTATCAAAAGTCTTTAAGAAAAACTCGGCCACCGTTGCTTTTTTAGTGGCGAACTTTTTCATTACGGCTTCTTGCTGAATCTGATCGAGCAGACTGATCAATTTAAAATCAGTAGCATCCAGGCGGGCAGCAAACTCAGCAGCATTTTTCTCCGATATATTTTGCCGCTGCAGCGTGAGCTGGTTTTTGGTGTTTACCTGCACCACATACGCCTGAAATAAATATCCCAGGTATTCGTGCTCAAACAGCGAATAAACAATCTGAAAGGGCTGAGTTGTGAATACCTTCATGTTTTTAAAAAAAAATCAGATTTTGAAATTAATACATTTTTTTAAATCTGATTAAAAAATGAAGTTATTTTTTAGTGAATATTACTTTTTACTAGCAAGACTTAACATAAAGTTAGTGTTTGTTAAATAATTTTCATCTTTATTGCATTAAAGCTCTTTTATTTACAGGGTAGTCTTAGCTTCTACTGCCGATGCCTTTAAGGCCGGGCGGATGGAAACGAGTAAGGTAATAATAACAATGGTGAGGCCAGTGAGCAGGAAATCGCGGATCAGCATTTTAACCGGGTAAGCATCTACCAGGGCGGTAGCCATGCCCATAGAAATAAGGCCAAACGTTTGTTGCACCCAGCAAACCAGCAGGCCCAGTAACAAGCCGGTGCCGGCTCCCACTAAAGCAATGATCGCGCCTTCGCCCAGAAAAATATTCCGGATCAGTTTTGGCGTAGCGCCCATAGCGGATAGAATAGCAATATCTTTTTTCTTATCAATTACCAACATCGAAAGCGAAAAGAAAATATTAATAGAGGCAATGAGCAGAATAAAAGCAAACGTCAGGAAGACGAACATCTTTTCTACTTTCACCGCCCGCAATAAACTTATGTGTTGCTCGTCGCTGTTGAGCACCTGGTAATCTGCACCAAGTAATTTCTTCAGGTCGCGCTGCACGCGCGTAACAGAGGCGCCTTCTTTTACTTTTATTTCCAGAGCAGTGCGTTTGGTGCCGTAATCCATTAAATCGCGGATAAATTCCAGGGGCACAAATACATAATTATCGTCGTACTGCTTTTCGATAACGAATACCCCGCCGGCCAGAATAGATTTTTCGGTAAAAGCATCTTCGGGCGTTAAGGAAAGCTTGGCATTACTACGGGGATATAATACGCTCATGGGTATAATAGCATTCTGTACCCGTATAGATAACTCATACTGCACTCCCCGGCCAATCAGGGCATAATTATAGCCATTGCGCCGCAGCCGGTAATCGCCTTCTATTACCGTCGAATCTATTTTGTTCTGACCGAAAAAGTTGCCGCTTACGCCTTTTAATTTTACTACTTTCTGCCGGTTCTCGTACCGCAACAACGCATTATCTTCTATTACTTCGGTAAGTAAAGCTACATTGGGCGTATTCCGGATGCGCTGTAGCAGGGCTGCGTTCGTTTCGAAAGATTTACCTTTTACGGCCGATATGCGCAAATCCGGATCGAAGCTGCCGTAAATGCTGCGGATTAAATCTTCTAAACCGTTAAATACCGATAACACAATAATAAGCGCCGCCGAACCAACGGCAACCCCAATCATGGAAATATTAGAAATAATGCTAATGATATTCCTTTTCTTTTTCGACAAAAAGTAGCGCTTGGCTATCAGAAAAGAAACGTTCATGCTTTTTTGAATGAGAGATTTTTAATGAGTGAATGTGTGAATGAATCCTGAATGAGTGAGTTTTGAATGGGTGATTTATTTGATTTCGAATGATTTAAAATTTTGAATTTGTAAATGTGCCAATTTCCTGGAAGCTGCAACCTTTGGGATAATACTAATTATGTTGCGGAGAGGTTTTGATTAGATTGAATTTATAAGTTTAAAGTAATTATTAAATAGTAAACATTAGATATTACAGACACTAAGCATATGTAGCTAATTATCAAAATTCACTCATTCAAAAATCATTCATTCACATATTAACTATTTCCAGGCTTTTACTATCAGGCCGGTACCGGTAGGATGCTTTTGATTGGCGTCCAGCCAGTTCAAGATCAGGCAGAACGGGAAAGTAAGCAGGTAATAAATCGGCAGTAACAGAAAAAATGCTTTGGATTTTCCCAGCATCAGGATGGGGTACTTCATGGATAAACGCCATGATATCTGGCCGGGCTTGCCGTACGAATAACGGGGTGCTACTTTCGCAAAACCGGCCAGCCGGAGTTTATCCTGAATTTCGTTTATATTATAACCGTCGCGCACGTGCTCTTCAATAAAAGAACTTTCCTCGTCGCCGTGTACATCGGAGCCACCCTGGTCGGAAGGCGTAGAAATTAACAGCATACCGCCGGGCCGCAGCGAAGCGTATATATTCCGGAATACCTCGACATCTTCCAGAATATGCTCCATTACATCCACCGACAAGGCCAGGTCGAAAGTATTGGGTTTTTGAAAGGTTACCAGATCGGCTACGGCAAACTGCACGTGGTTAGCCCGCCCAATTTGTTTGAAAAATTGGTTGCTATCGGCAATCTGCTCATCTTTTACATCAACGGCCAGCACTTGCCATTGCGGGCTCATGCCACTCATATAATAAGTATATTGCCCGTAACCGGAGCCGGCATCTAATATTTTAATGGGCTGGTTCTTTTTACCCACGGCCCAGGCGCGTAGTTCTTTATGCACGTGCCAGGTGCGCAGCAGTAATAAATCGAGGAGGTGATAAAATACCTGACGTAAAAAAGGTGTTTTATTGAACGCGTTGCCCAATACCCGTTTAATCGGATCGTATTGCATGAAATGTGTTAATTAAAAAGTAGCCTGATCTTCCTTCTCCTCGTCGTCAGCGGCCGGCGGAATATCCAGGTCGTTAATGATTTTATCCATGCGAGCCGCATATTCGGCGCTATCATCCAGGTAAAAAACAAGCTCCGGAATAACACGCACCTGGTTTTTAATGCGTTGCGCCAAAGCATGGCGAATGGCTTTGGTATTTTCTTTTACTTCCTGTAAAATGGCTTTGCTATCGCCGCCCAACAGCAAACTCAGGTATATTTTGGCTACTCCTAAATCGGGCGATACGCGTACTCGGCTCACCGAAATGTAAGCCCCGTGAAATAAATGGGTAACTTCGCGCTGGAATATTTCGGCTATTTCTTTCTGAATCAGCCGGCTGAACTTTTGTTGTCTTTTACTTTCCATAGAATCTGCAAATATCGTATTATTTTCGCATTTTTACCCTTTTTAGAAGGCTTTAGTTATCCGGCGCTTTAACATGCCCCTGGTTCTTTAAATTATCAGGCGTAGCACCGGGTCAAAGCTTTCCCAAACCATATTTTTAATTTTATCCTTTGATTCGATATTTTAAAAGCTTGCTGCTTTCGCGATTGCTGGCGCTTATCTTACTGTTTCTGGCCATCCGGGTGCCGCTTATTTTATTAGGCATTCCGGTTACCTTACCCGAGCTTAAATATATGGTATTGGGGGAGCGTTTGTCGGAGAGGTTTATTCTGTACCGCGATGTATATGACACTACGGCTCCGCTGGCAGCCAGCTTTTACTGGATTCTGGATCTGGCTTTCGGCCGCAACGTGTTAGTTTACCGCACTTTGTCGGCCGCATTGCTTTTTTTGCAGGGCATACGCCTCAACGCTACCTTTAATCAGCAAGGTTTGTTACCGAATAAATCTTACTTGCCCGCTTTGCTTTACTTTGTATTCGGTAGTATTTTCTTTGAGCTGGATACCCTATCGCCGCTTTTAATCGGGCAGACCTTTTTGATACTTGCGCTGCCTTACCTCATTAATCCACCCAAAGAAAACACCAGCAACTCCCGGTTATTTAAAGGTGGCTTTTTACTAGGCTTAGCGGCTTTGTGTCATTTACCTTTAATGCTCTTTATTTTATTTGCCTTTTTTGCCGTAACCCTTTTTGCTTTTAATACCTTTCGCAGTTTTCTGCTTTTACTCTGCGGTTTTCTTTTTCCTTATACAGTTGTTTTTACTTTTTTCCTGTATACTAGTGCTTTACCAAACTTTATCCAATATAACTTACTTTCGGGTTGGAATTTTTACCTGGCCTTGCTCCTGCCCCCACTTGATCTTATAAAGATACTGATAGTGCCTATACTGCTGCTCGCCTACGCGGTTTTTTTCGCTATTGTGCGGGCACCCGGCTTAAATTACCAGCTAAAATTTCTGCAATTAATGTTACTCTGGTTACCTGTTGCTTTATTAACGGTTATTGCGGGCCAGCATATTTCTACTATTTCCTGGCTGCTGTTTTTGCCGGCGCTGGCGTATTTCGGTACTTTTTATTTCTTACGCGCCGCTAAAGGCTGGATTACCGAACCGCTGTTCCTGGTTTTGTTTGGCGTGGTTATATTGTTGCGCTACTACCAGTTATTACCTCCCACCAAATATACGCAGCTCGACACTTCTCAAATTACCGTACAACAGGACGCCCGGTATAATGAAGTGAAAAATGCCCGGATTCTGGTTTTAGGAGATGATTATAATTATTACGCGGCTAACCAGGCTGCTACACCCTACATCAACTGGCAATTAGCCCAGGAAGATTTCGGCCAATTAAATACGTACTATGCCGTTTTTAAAATAGTGCGCAATATTACTGTTTCCCGCCCCGATTATATTGTAGACGAAGCCCGGCTGATGCCGCAATTACAACACAAAGCGCCGCTGGAGTTTAGCCGCTACCGGCAAAAAGGGAAAAGCCCGCTCTACGAACGTTTGCCCTGAATTATACCCTAACCAAGGGATAAGCTTATTTATTAAGGGCTAAGTATTACTACATCTTAAAAAGCGCTTAAAAAAGTATCAACACCGCACTTAAATCTCTCGCCTAAAAAAGATAACTTCAATTACCCCTGCCCTCCTTTTCTGAAGAAGAAAGGTTAATTGGGGACAAGGAAATTACTTTTGCTTATTAAAAGCAGCTGTTGGCTTTTAATGCTGCTGATAAAAGCCAAGGGTTTGTTTACTTATAAAGAAAAGTTAACAGGGAATTTTGTTTACCCGGTTCAAGTGGCGGCCACCTTCAAAATCGGTAGTTAAAAATAATCTTACCATTTCCAAAGCAACCTCTTCCGATACAAAGCGGGCCGGTACACAGAGCACATTGGCGTTATTATGCTCCCGGGCCAATTGGGCCAGTTCGGGCAGCCAGCACAACGCAGCTCTAACCTGCGGATGTTTATTGGCCGTCATGGCTACGCCATTGCCACTGCCGCAAATCAAAATACCCAACTCACACGCGCCCAATTCCACAGCCTGCGCCAACGGATGAACATGGTCTGGGTAGTCGACCGAAGCATCGGAAAAAGGCCCAAAATCCTGCACTTCAAAACCGGCTTCCTGCAGCCATTTCGTAAAGATACCTTTGTACTGGAAACCGGCATGATCGCCGCCGATTGCTATTTTACGCGCCATAAGTTTTATTAATTACTGTACACTTTGGTTTAAACGTTTCAGCGTTTGCCGTTGCACAAATGCTGCAATAAATATACTGCCCTCATACAAGGCAATAAGCGGCACGGCAAAAATAGTCATACTCAGCACATCGGGCGGCGAAATAAGAGCCGCAATTACCAGAATAACTACAATGGCATGCCGCCGGTAAATCCGCATTAATTCGGGAGAAGCAATGCCGGCTTTGGCCAGGAAAAAGATAATCATGGGCAATTCAAACATAATACCGCAGGCCAAAGTCATTTGGGTTAAAGTATCAATGTAAGAAGATAGATCGAACTCATTGGTAATACTGGGATCGATGGAGTAAGAAGATAAAAAGTTGATGGATAAAGGGGCCGCAATATAATAACCAAAGAGCAGCCCAATTATGAATAATACCGAAACAAAGAATACGGCACCGCGGGAGTTTTTGCGTTCGTTGGGATATAAACCTGGCTTTATAAACCGCCATAGTTCCCAGAAAGCATAAGGGAAAGCCAGGATCAGGCCAATAATAAACGACACGGTCATGTGCGTGGTAAACTGGCTGCTCATTTCCCGCGACTGCAACGTAAAAGAGAGTTTCTGGATGCAGAGATCCGGGTTATTCATGTAATTACCCAAATCACAGAGTCTTCGGTACGTATAGAAATCGGCGCGCGAAGGCCCCAGAATCAGGTCATGAAAAACAAAATCCTTCGCTAAAAAAGCAATAATGGCAAATACCAGAATAGAGCCCAGCGATCGGATGATATGCCACCTTAATATTTCCAGATGATCGATAAACGACATCTCGTGCTCTTCATGCACGTCTTCTTCTTCCGCCACGCGTATCCGGTATTATTTTTTAAGTTATTAACTAAATAATGGAAAATCTTGCATCCAGGTGTTTATTTCCTGTTTCACTCCGGCAATTTTAGCTTCGTTCTCGTGGTTCATTAGCACCTCGTCTATGAGCGAAACAATACGGGGCATATCCTGCTCCTGTAAACCACGGGTGGTAATAGCCGCCGAACCAATGCGCATACCCGACGTGACAAACGGTGATTTATCATCGAACGGCACCATGTTTTTATTAATAGTGATATCGGCCTTTATTAGCGTATTTTCGGCTATTTTACCGGATAAGTTTTTAGAACGCAAGTCAATCAGCATTAAATGGTTATCGGTACCGCCCGAAATAATATGATAGCCCCGGTCGGTAAATTCTTTGGCCAGTGCTTTCGCATTTTTCTGTACCCGGATAATGTACTCCAGGTAATCGTCGGATAAAGCTTCGAAAAAAGCTACCGCTTTAGAAGCAATTACGTGCTCCAAGGGCCCGCCCTGCGTACCCGGAAACACGGCCATATCCAGCAGCGACGACATCATGCGCACTTCGCCTTTAGGGGTTTTTAAACCGAACGGGTTTTCAAAATCGTGCGGCAACATAATCATGCCACCCCGGGGGCCGCGTAAGGTTTTATGGGTGGTAGTAGTTACAATGTGGCAATATTCGAACGGATCGTTTAGCAATCCGCGGGCAATTAAGCCGGCCGGATGCGAAATATCGGCCATTAATAATGCGCCTACTTCGTCGGCAGCATCGCGTAAGGCTTCGTAGTTCCAGTCGCGGGAGTAAGCCGAAGCACCGCAAATAATTAATTTTGGTTTCTCCTGCCGGGCAATAGCTGCTACTTTTTCCCAGTCAATTAAGCCGGTATCGGGCTCTACCCCGTAAAAAGCCGGCTGGTATAATTTACCCGAAAAATTTACGGGCGAACCGTGCGTTAAGTGCCCGCCGTGGGCCAAATCGAAGCCCAAAATTTTATCACCCGGGTTTAGTACGGCCAACATAACCGCGGCATTGGCCTGCGCTCCCGAATGCGGCTGCACATTTACCCAGGCCGCATTAAATAAAGTTTTTGCCCGATCAATGGCCAACTGCTCGGCCTGATCTACGATTTCGCAACCACCGTAATAACGTTTGCCCGGTAAGCCTTCGGCATATTTATTGGTGAGTTCACTGCCCATAGCCTGCATTACCTGCTCCGAAACAAAGTTTTCCGAAGCAATTAATTCCAGCCCGTGCATTTGGCGGGCTTTTTCCTGCCGGATTAAATCAAATATTACGCTGTCTTGTTGCATTTTCTGGCATTTATTCCGGTTCAAAATTAAGCGAAGAACTTTAATAAACCAATTGCTTTTACTATTTGGGATTAATAACTTTTTGGTGCATAAAAGATAGCTGTATCTGAAGCACATACCATAAAAAAGGGAAGGCCACCAGCCTTCCCTTTTTGTAACGTAAACGCAAGTTATTTCTTTATGAGTTTTACTTGCTGCTTACCGCTGTTAGAAATGATGCTTAAGAAATACATGCCAGCTGGCTGACTACCCAAATCAATTTCCAAGGAATTCAAACCCCGGCTAGCCTGTACTTGCTTGGTTAATATTTCCTTACCCAGGGCATTAATTACTACTAATGTAACTTCCTGATTCGCATCGGCCGCAAAATGCGTCTCAAAACTACGGCTGAAAGGATTTGGATAAGCTTTTACAGCTAATGCTTCTGCCGCGAAGGTAATGGATTCCGGGCCGTAGAACTTCTCTTCACCGTTATTATCTACCTGTTTTAGACGATAGTAATAAGTACCGCCGTAAGTTCGCTTCTCTGTATCGATAAAGGTATATTTTTGCGCGGTGCGGCTATTGCCGCTTTTAGACGATACAAAACCTATTTTCCGGTAATTAACCGCATCGCCGGAAACTTGTATTTCGAAACCTTTATTGTCAATTTCCTGAACAGTTTCCCAATTTAATTCTACGGCTTTGTTTTTCTTTTTAGCAGTAAAGTAGGTAAGCTCTACCGGTAGTACCTGCACCGGAGCTGCTAATGTCCAGCGGGAGAAACCTTCTACGCCGGTTAAAGTTACTTGATTCTCTACTTCATGATTATAGAGTTTTCCTTTTTGTTCATCTTCCAACTGTTCTACCCATATTGCCGGATCGGTACTCTTATACATCCTTAAGTTACCTTCAAAATTCCCATTTAACTCAGCATCCAGATATTTTAACGTCATGGCAATGTTCTGACCGTTGACAGGACCAGTAATATCAAAAACTCGAGCAATACTTGCAGTTCCTACAGCAGCTGTTATGGGAGTGCCGGTATTACGGTTTACGGTTATTTGTCCAGGATCTACGTCAATCGGTGACATCATAATGCCGATATTGCCGAATTTCTCGGTAGTGCCGGCGGTTAATGTTTTGGATATTTGAAGATTACCAAGCAAATGACTGGCATCGGTTTCGCCGGTAATAGAACCTGTATTTCCTAATAATACCCGATTAGAGCCGGTGCTCAAGATGCCCGAGGTAAAGGTTAGATCGCCTTCAACATCTATATTGTTATTGATGTTTACGCCAGCCGTATTATTGATAGTTAAATTTTGGATGGTTACATCTCCTGCAATTGTTTGAGGCGAATCTCCAATCATGCTGATACTACCATTGAAAGAACCATTGCTTACCGTTAGGTTGCCCTTAAGCGTCCTTTCTTCTCCTAAAGTAGTAAACTCTGATCTATTATTAACATCGCCAATTGTTAAATTACGGATAGAGGCATTAGTAGTAAATTCATTCCCTGGGTTGGCTGTAGCACCATAATAAAATAAATTATAAGCACCGCTAGTAGCAGCACCCGGTGCAAAACTGATAGTGCCATTTGTTAAATAAGCCGTGCTGTTATCAGCTAACGTTAATACGCCAACTCCGGTATTATTTAGATCTCCTTCTTGCAGAATCAATGACTCACTGATATTCAGGTCGCTTTTTAAATTAACATCTGTTGCTAAAGTACCTAAACTGAGAGTATTAATAGTATTAGCTGCTGTGCTAAAGTTTAAATTAATACCTCCGGTTTGAGGTAAACCGGAGGTTGGAAATGGCTCTACTCCAATGGCAATAACGGTTTCGTTATTGCCAGCTAAGGCACCTCCAGTATAATTGGCCGTACCGTACAGCCCCAAGGTGCGATCATTAACTATTAATGTACCATTAGCTAAATTTAGTTGTCCTAAAACCGCCATATTGTTACCTAAAGTAGCGGTTCCCTCGCGGTTAAGGGTCAGATTGTTCAGGCCAACCGATTCGGGAGTGAAATTAAGAGTGCCAAATGGACCGGAGCCATTTATTATTAGATTAGAGGCCAAAGTAGTACCTAAAGTTCCCGGGCCGGTAACGGTGCCGCCCAGTGTAAGTGTATTTGCACCAATATTCAAGCTTCCTGCTGTTAATTTTAATGTTCTATTCGCCGCAATAGTCAGATCTCTATCCATTGTAACACCGGCGGTATTATCAACTTCCACATTTATAGCTGTTGCAGGAAAGCCTGTTCCTAGCATTTGCGCTTCAGTTCCTTTAAAAACAATTGTAGAATTGTCAGAATAGGTTTGAGGAATCAGGATATTTCCCGAACTAGTATTTATTCCGCTCTTTGCCCCTATTTTAACTGTGCCACCAGTTTGCACCGTGAATTTGGAGGCAGTGGTTGCAGTTGCCGTATTAGCAGCTACTAAAGAAGTTTCTCCTAAATCTAAAATAGATCCACTCGCAACGGAAAAGTTTATGGCTCCGTTAAAGGGTTGATTTATGGTAGCTAATTGATTAATTGTTCCACTAAAGTTAACATTCGCTGTTGAACCAGTGCTTTTAGTGATAGAACCTGCAGTGTATTTAAAATCTCCTAATACATTTAAATTAGTAGTTCCTGTAGTGCCCGAAACCAAATCTAGGGTTCCTCCGGTAACTTCAACATTACCATTTACAGTAACAGTACGATTGGGTACTGTTGTTCCTCCTGTAGATAATCTAAAAGAACCTGGACCGTCAATCAATAAGTTACCATCAACTTGTAAGTTATTAGTTAAAAGTATTGGTCTGCTACTTAATCCGGTACTCTTAATTATAATATCTCCTTTGATCTGGATAGGATTGAAATTTATAGTTGTGGTGCTAGTTCCAGTTAAATTTGGAGTATCCCAGATAAAATCACCAAATTCTTGTCCTAAATTAGTACGATTATTAGGAGAGCCATTAACCAGACCTGTTATCTTAACCGTAGAACTTTCATGCCAAGTAGCATAGGGAATCTCAGTGTTAAATGCTGCTACTCTATGTTCGTAAATGCTGCCAGCATGAAAAACAAGATTTTCTGCATCTGCATACATGACGCCCGAATTGATATTATTAATTGTACCATAAACATTAAAAGAAGTAGTTGGTGAATAATTACAATTAATAGTACCGAAATTATCAATTGTGCCATCAACCACCGCACTCGCAGAGGCACTTCCGTCATCCAATGTACAGGATCCTTGGTTAACAATCAATCCGACAACATTTAAATCAGCTTCTGTTGCTTCCAAGTCATCCAATATAACCAATGTGCCATCACTAGAAATTGTCAAGGTGCCATCAACTTTTACTTGATCTATAGACCTACTATCAGATACCGTTATAGAATGCTCATTTAAAATAATAACCTGTCTACTGTTCTCAGCAGTAGGAACAGGCTCAGAGGCAGAAATAGCTCTATAATCACCATCAATAGTTTCGCATACCTCCCATACTTCTGGAGTATTCCAATCACCGGAAGCCTTTGTTCGATAATATAGTACAGGAGACTGCGCTGAAGCCGTTACTGAGCACAATAGAAACAGGACACTTAAAAGAGCAATCCTCTTTAAGCCTTTTTCTCCCCGAAGTTTGATCTTTTGTAGAATTTCACCCATATATTTAATACTTATATTAGTTTATGAACATTCGATAAAAATCTTTTAAATTGCTTAACGTATTTTATACCTATATATTAACTAAAACTAATTGTTTATATAATACAATTATATTAAATCATATCTAACCTTGACTATATATGGTGCCAATATAAAAAGTATTTTTTTCTTTAAATTTAATTTAGAGAAAAAATACGGGTATAATATAAAAATTGCAATTATTTACAAATATCTTTATAGTAGAATGTCTTTAATTTATTTGTTGTAATACAGCTAGTTATCACGTTTAAGTTTTTACTTTCGTTTAATATACTTTATGACCTCATTTGTATTATTAGAGTGCGAAAATCTTAACTTTGATAACCTATATAAAGATTAAACTAACTTTAAAGAAGGTCAAAACACAATTTACAAGGCTTTTATTTATAAAAAGTGGCAGTTAAACCAAAAGCAGAAGAATAATAAACGGAAGCAGTTAGCAGGTTATATTGCTTTTGCTATTAAATTGGATTGTAGATATCAATCCGGATTATTATAACCAATATGGCCGGCGCTTTACAATAATGCAACCACCTTGGTTTAAAACAATTTCTGTCAGGCAGAGATTTTTAGAGAATATAAGAAATTACAAACAATTTAACGGGCGGGAAGAGCAAGTTTTGATATTAAAATAAAACAAAAAAGCTCTGAATATTCAGAGCTTTTTTGTTTCCCACCTGTTAGCTATAAGGTGGTTTATCAATGCTTGGTTTATTTGTATTCCGGTTAGGATGGCTGCCAAGTTTTACATTGGTACCTGGCTCATCTTCGCCGTCTACATATTTTTCCCGCAGTTCATCGAAGGCATCACTTTCGCTTTCCGGATTAACCGGCTTGAAACCAGCTTTGCTTTGTCCGTTTCCGGCCGGATCGCCTGAGTTTTCTTTAGATTGTTTATTTGTGGAATTACTTTTATACGGCATCTTTCCCTCCTTTTTAAATTATACTAAATATCATCGTCATCATCTTCGTCAAAATCCTCGTCCAGGTCCACGTCATCTAAATCAGCATCGTCTAAGTCTGCATCATCAAAATCAGTATCCAGGTCATCATCGGCTATTTCATCTATATCCAGATCGTCATCATCATCCAGGTCAACATCATCGTCCATCAAATCATCGTCGTCATCGCCTAATTTGGCAACAGGAGCAGAAGAAGTAGTCGTACGTCCGCCAAGTTGCGCGCTGGTTTGCAGGCCATCGGTATGCGCGTGCGTATCTTCGGTATCTTCATTCATCGACAAAGAGGTAGAACCATCACTGGAATCGGTGCCAAAGCCATTACGGCCATCACGGTCACCAAAACCGCCGCGGGCAGCATCGTTCTTTGGCGGATCAGCACCTGGTATAATGTGCCCGGCTTGCATTTCTTCGTAATCGGTGTTGCTTTCGATAACCCGAACGCGTCTTTCTGTGCTTGTTTTAAGTGGTGCCATATCCTTCTTAGTTGTTTAGTTTTATTGGTTTAAAGCTGTTTTGTATGTAAAGTAAAATGTGTTTTGGTTTTTACTCATTTTTAGTGTTTGAGGTTTGCTTTTTTATCCGGCTACTACTTCCCCCCCGTTTATATGTATTACTTGTCCGGTTATATAAGACGCATCGGCTGAGGCCAAGAATACATAAGCCGGTGCTACTTCGGAAGGTTGCCCGGGCCGGCCCAGCGGCGTATCCTGGCCAAATTCTGCTACATTTTTCAGCGTAGCCGGAATAAGCGGCGTCCAGATAGGACCAGGAGCCACAGCGTTTACCCGGATACCTTTTTTGGCCAGATTCTGCCCCAAAGAACGGGTAAATGTGGTAATAGCGCCTTTGGTAGAAGCATAATCCAGTAAATGCGTACTGCCCCGGAAAGAAGTAACCGAAGTAGTATTAATAATAGCATCACCTTTTTGCAGGTGTTTTAAAGCGGCCTGCGCTACAAAAAAGTAAGCAAAAATATTGGTGCGGAAGGTTTTTTCCAGTTGCTCCGCCGATATTTCTTCCAGATTATCTTTTTCGTGCTGCTCTGCTGCATTATTTACTAAGATATTGAGGCTGCCCAACTCACTTACGGTTCGTTCTACTATGTCTTTGCAAAACTGTTCCTCCCGCAAATCGCCGGGCAACAGTAAACACTTACGCCCTTCTTTTTCGATCATTTGTTTTGTATCCTGGGCATCCTGGTCTTCGCTTAAATATACGATGGCCACATCTGCTCCTTCACGGGCAAAATGCACGGCTACCGCCCGGCCAATACCACTATCACCACCAGTAATTAAAGCTACTTTCCCGGCCAATTTATCGCTGCCTTTATAAGAGTCCCGGATTATCTCCGGCTCCGGCGTCATTTGGTGTTCCTGCCCGGGTTGGTCAGCCTGGTGCTGATCGGGGAGGGAAGTTGGTTTATTTTCCATAGTTATGATAAAGCTGCGTTAAATATCTTTAAAAAGGGTTTTCTATACGCGCTTCTAAAACCGTGGTTATGCCTTATTCCATCTTTTAGCTAAAAAATAATATATGCGGGCTTTGGACACTTTATCTTTAACAAGAAGTTTAGAATTAATAATATTTTATTTATAAATGTGGTTGGAAGAAAAAAATAAGTTGCGGTGCAATTTTATATTTAAAGACTTTAAAGAAGCGTTTGGTTTTATGACCGAGGTAGCCGCAGTTGCCGAAAAATTAAATCACCATCCGGATTGGTGTAATAGTTATAATAAAGTAAGTATAACATTATGCACCCACACGGCCGGAGATATTATTACCAAACAGGATTATGAGTTAGCTACCGCTATCGACCACATTGCGGCAGCGGTAAATTCTCAGTAGCCGGTTGCGGAATAAACTAAAAATTACGGAAGCAGCGGCCTTCGTTTAAATCTGTAAACGGAATTCTTTACCTTTGAACCATGTCAGCTGGCGAAGAAACAAGACTTTATCTGGTACCAACTCCGATTGGTAACCTGGAAGATATTACGCTCCGGGCCATCCGGGTTTTAAAAGAAGTAGATACGGTACTGGCCGAAGATACCCGCACGAGCGGCAAGTTGCTGCAGCATTTAGGTATAGATAAGCGCATGCACAGCCATCACCTGCACAACGAGCACAAAGCCGTAGCCCACCTGATTGAGCGTTTAAGCAAAGGCGAGAAAATGGCTTTGGTATCGGATGCGGGCACGCCGGGCATATCGGACCCGGGCTTTTTGCTGGTGCGCGAATGTTTACGCCACGATATAAAAATAGAATGTTTACCCGGTCCCACGGCCTTTGTACCGGCCTTGTTAAAATCGGGGTTTAGCGCCGAACGTTTTACTTTCGAAGGATTTCTGCCGCAAAAAAAAGGCCGCCAGACCCGTCTGCAAGCTTTAGCCACCGAAGAACGCACCATGATTTTCTACGAATCGCCGCACCGGTTAATAAAAACCCTGACGCAATTCGGCGAATATTTTGGCGTGGAGCGCCAGGTCTCCGTTTCGCGCGAATTAACCAAAGTATTTGAAGAAACCATTACGGGCTCCCTGGTCAGTGTACTGCAGCAGTTTAACGAAAAGCCCGCTATAAAAGGCGAATTTGTGCTGGTAATTGAAGGGGCCAAATAAAATCATCAGATTACAAGATTGTAAAAATGAACCATCAGAAACGTTTATATAAAATATTCTTAACCTGCTTTGTTTTTTTCCTGAGCCTAAGCGGGAAAGCCCAGATTATGCTTTCGCCGCAGGCCGAAATAAGCCTGATTACCATTTCGCCGGGAGCCGATTTGTTTTCGATGTACGGCCATACGGCCATCCGGGTAAATGATCCGGCCGCCGGCATGGACATTGTTTTTAACTACGGCACCTACGATTTTAATACGCCCAACTTTTTAACCAAGTTTGTATTAGGCAAATTACCTTACCAGTTATCGGCCGGTTATTACGATCATTTAAAAAGCCGCAGCATAGCCGAAAACCGCTCGGTAATAGAGCAGGTTTTAAATTTAAGTTCGGCCGAAAAACAAGCAGCGGTCAGCTTTTTAGAAAATAATTACCGGCCCGAAAACCGCTCTTATCTTTACGACTTCTTTTTTGATAATTGCTCTACCCGGGCCCGCGATTTATTTAAGCAAACAACTCCCAACAATCTTAATTTTCCTACAGAGATTAAAGGCGAACAAATGAGTTTCCGGCAAATGGTAGGTATTTACCAGGCGCCGCATCCCTGGGCCGACTTTGGGGTAGATTTGGTAATGGGCTTGCCTTCTGACCGCCTGGCTTCTCCCTGGGAATACATGTTTTTGCCCGATTACTTAATGCAAGGCTTTGCTGAAACCCGCATAAATAGCCCCGCTACCGATAGCCTGACCCGGGCAGCAGGTTTGCAGCCTTTTGTAAAACAAACCAACCAGGTATTTAAAGCCTCCGGCTCACCTGCGGCCAGCACCTTTATTACGCCGCTATCGGTATGCTGGCTTTTATTCTTTGCGGTAGCCATTTACACGTACTTCCAGGTTAAAAATTACCGCATCTCGCATACGCTAGATATTCTTTTGTTCGGATTAATAGGTTTACTGGGTTGTATCCTGTTTTTTTTATGGGTAGGCACCGATCACAAAGCATTTGCCAATAACCTGAATGTATTCTGGGCCTGGCCGCTGCACTTGCCCATTGCTTTTCTGCTGTTAAAAATAGAGAAGCCCCGTTTTTTAAAAATATATTTTCTGGCTACCACGCTACTGCTGATAATAATAGCGATTACCTGGAAAATTTTACCCCAGGAGTTTCATCCGGCCGTATACCCGCTGGTATTAGTACTGGCTTTGCGGGCCTGGTTTATCTCTAAATCCGGATCTTCGCTCAAGCGCACCGCTAATCCGTACAAGTAAATTTTAAGTCAATCCAAGCTATGAATTTAACAGAACTTTGCCAGCAGGTTATTGCCGTTGCTAAAAATGCCGGCGCCTTTATTCGTACCGAAGCCGGCACCTTCGACCGGAGTAAGATAGAACACAAGGGCCTGAACGATTTGGTTTCTTACGTAGATAAACAAGCCGAACAAATTATAGTAGAGGGGCTGCAAAAAATATTACCCGATTCCGGCTTTATTACCGAAGAAGGCACCGTGCAGGAAAAACACGAGGTGTATAATTGGGTGATCGATCCGCTGGACGGTACCACTAACTTTATTCATGGGGTACCCGTGTTCTGCGTAAGTATTGGCCTGGTAGAACGCGACGAAGTAATTTTGGGCGTGGTGTACGAAGTAAATAAAGACGAATGTTTTTATGCGACAAAAGGTAACGGCGCGTTCTTAAACGGAGAACCTATCTCGGTTACCGATATACCGGAATTAGCGGGCAGCTTAATGGTAACGGGCTATCCTTATACCGATTTTGGCCGCCTGCCCGATTATCTGCAAATGCTCGGCGATTTCATGGGCAAATCGCACGGGGTACGCCGCCTGGGCTCGGCTGCAGCCGACCTGGCGTACGTGGCTTGTGGCCGCTTCGAGGGCTTTTTCGAATATAACTTAAAGCCCTGGGATGTAGCAGCCGGTGTAATAATAGTGCGGGAAGCCGGTGGCCGGGTAACGGATTTCCGGGGTGGGGGAGAGCCCGTTTTCGGGCAAGAATTACTGGCTACCAATAAGCTTATTCATGAGGAAGCCAGCCGTTTAATACTAAAATACTGGGATAAAACCGAAAAGTAAACTTTTTATCTTTTCCAGAAGTTCTTACAACATGATACAGCAACTGATCATCTTTCTTGTTTTTATTGCCGCTGCTTTTTACGTGGGCCGGCTTATTTATCAGCAATTCAGCGCCAAGTCCGGCGGCTGTGCCAAAGGTTGCGGCGGCGCTTGTTCTACTATTAATTTAGAGCAAATCGAGCAGAAAATAAAAGCATCGGCACGGGTTTAATTACCTGTAAGTAAGCGTACATAATTAGATTAAAGTATTCGGTTTTTTCTGTTCGGTCATTCTTCGAATTCTTGCAGCATGACTAAGTTCAATAGTTTAACCTTTTTCTGTTCTCATACTTAGCATATATTAGTTGCTGAAACTGCCGGCAACTGCTTTTAATTTTTTCTTCTCATTCGGGCTAACTTGTTGCGATTTTTACGTATAGCCCCTATACTATATTGGGTACAGAACGATAAACGATATACTGACATGCAAGACAAAAAAGAATTAACAACCCAGGTAAAGATAGAAGCGCGCCTAAATGAAGAAGGTTTCACCAAAGATTTCCGGGTAACCGAAGGCCGCCTTTGCACTTATGATAACGATAAAGCCTATAGCCCGGAAGAAGTAAAAATCATCGACTTTTTCCGTTTCGAGGGAGAATCTAATCCCGACGATATGGCTATTTTATACGCAATTGAATGTAACGACGGCACCCGAGGCACCATTTCTAACTCGTACGGTCCGCTAGCCGATACTGATATTGATGCATTTTTAGTGCAGGTAGAGGATCTAGGTAAAAATTTAGATAAGAATTAAGGCGCTGTTTACAAGCCAGGTAAAAACAAAAAGCGGAAGGCTGTATAGCCTTCCGCTTTTTTTATTCTTGCGGTTGCGGGCTTTCGCCGTCTTCGGGCTTTAAAATAGCAATTTGTTGTCTTAAGTTCTCCCCAGCTTTTATACCAAAATCCAGCGTCCGGATCGGGAACGGAATCTGTACCTGGTTAACGTCAAAGGATTTTTTAATTTTGATAATAGCTTCGCTGCGGGCAAATACATAATCGAATTGCCGTCCGTAATGTACCCAAAACCTTACTTTTAAGTTAATGGAACTATCACCGAACCCTTCGTAAACTACTTCTACCGGCTTTTTTTCTACCATGCCTTTTATTCCGGTCATGGCATCTTTTACTATTTGCTGTACCCGCTCCAGGTCTTCGCCGTACGATACGCCCAGCGTTACATCTACCCGCCGGATGCCGTAGTGGGTAAAAATGGTCATGGCATTTTCGAATACTTTCCGGTTAGGTACTTTTATCAGTTCGCCGGTTACTTGCCTAATGTCGATAGTACGTAAACTTATCCGCTCAATGGTCCCAAAATACTCATTTGTTTCTACTACATCGCCTACCCCAAAAGGTTTGCGGATAGCAATAATAACGCCCGAAATAAAATTAGCCGCAATATCCTGAAAAGCAAAACCCAGGGCCAAACCAATAATCCCGACCCCGGCCAAAAGTGAAGTGACGGTATTATACAGGCGCAGAATATTCAGCACCATGATAAAGCCAACGAGCAAAGAAACTGTGTATATTATTGACGAAATCAGGTTATTTAGGGCAACACTGTGCGAGATGCGCGGCAAAAACTTATCGGCAGTTCTTTGAACAACCCGTGCTCCTATAAAGGTTAGAATTAAAACAATGAGCGCAATAGCCAGGTTGGGCAGCATCAGCACCAGTTGTTTCACCCACAGGTCTAGCTTATGAACCAGGAGCGAAATATATTTATTTATTTCCAGCATGGAGAACATAGAGAAAAAGGATATCAGGAAAGCTGCCACGTATGGCCGCAATTAACACAAACTGCTTTTCTGGGCACCGGCGTACCCATAAACAGTACTGATACTACCTGCTTTATTACATTTACGTTACG
>Ga0210040_10003972_pt1 | contig 19600 bp, 15 predicted proteins | sample CryGeyCG12114_NA_FD_185462 | JGI IMG/M metagenome (GOLD analysis project Ga0210040, IMG submission 185462) | Groundwater microbial communities from aquifer - Crystal Geyser CG19_WC_8/21/14_NA (SPAdes) (version 2) | ecosystem: Environmental > Aquatic > Deep subsurface > Groundwater | place: USA... | reverse complement strand
CGTCGGGCCGTGGGCGACGCAGCTCGCCTACCCGTTCCGCTGGCTCTACAGCGTGCTCAACGCGGCCGACTACTTCCGGACTGCGGCCCTGCACGACGAGACCGCACCCGATCCCCGGCTGGCGGACGCCATCGAGCTCATCCGCAGCCGTCGGCGGGCCGACGGCACCTGGCTGCAGGAGCGGCGCCACCCCGGGCGGGTCTGGTTCGAGGTCGACGTCCCAGCGGGCGAACCGTCCCGGTGGCTCACGTTCCACGGCACCCGGGTGCTCGCCTGGTGGGACGGGGCGTCCTGCGCCCAGCCCACCGGACGGTGACGCCGAGACGCAGCTAGCGCTCGGGCGCCTCGTCGGGCCACGCCGTCTGCCAGACCACGGCCGCGTCCTCGGTGAGCCGGGTCAGCCGGGTCAGCAGCTCCTCGGCCGAGCTCGCCCGCAGCAGGGACACCTGGTCCAGCGCGCCCAACGGGCTGATCGCCGCCAGCTGCCACAGGGCCTCCGCCGGCTCGGCGGCGAGCTCGACGTCGGCCGGCCAGACCAGCTCGGAGAACTCGCTGGCCTGGGCGATCGAGCGGCGGACCAGCTGCTCGGTGGACTGTCGCAGCGGTTCCAGCCCGGCGTCCCACTCCAGGTCGTCGAGCATCCGCACCTCGGCCCGCGGGTAGGGCTCCTCGGGCAGCCACTCGACCACCTCGAACCGCTGTCCACCCTGCGCGACCAGCCCGACCACGCCCTCGGACGCCCCCAGCTGGGTGATCACCGCGGCCGTGCCCACGTCGAAGCGGTGCTCCCCGCCGCCGACCTCGAAGCCGCGTTCGATCAGCACCACGCCGAAGTGCTGGTCGTCGGACTTCACCAGCTCCGACAGCATGATCAGGTAGCGCTCCTCGAACACACGGAGCGGCAACGGCATGTTGGGGAACAGCACGGAGCCCAGCGGGAACATCGGCATCACTGGCACGCCACAAGCCAAGCACGCGCGGGCAAGGCGCGGTCCGGTCCGCATGGCCGCGGTTCGCTCCCGCTCTGCCCGGTCCCCGGCTCGTAGGCTGCCGGGGTGACCGATCCCGCCGACCGTTACGCCACCGACGTGCTCGCCGCCGGGTGGCGGCAGGCCGGCCTCCCGGTCAGCAACGAGCTGGCCGTGTCCGGCGGGATGGTGCTCGAGGACGCCAGCACCGGCTTCGTGGGGGCCGTCACCCGGGTGGAGAACGGCATCGTGGTGCTGGAGGACCGGCGCGGCAAGCTGCGCAGCTTCCCGCTCGGCCCCGGCTTCCTGCACGAGGGGCAGCCGGTGACCCTGGTCCGCGCCGCCAGGACGAAGGCGGCCGCACCCCGGCGGACGGCGTCGGGCTCGGTGGCCGGACCGGCGGAGCGGGCCCGGGTGGCGCTGCCCAGCCGGATCTACGTCGAGGGCCGGCACGACGCCGAGCTGGTCGAGCGGATCTGGGGCGACGACCTGCGGCACGTGGGCGTGGTGGTGGAGTACCTCGGCGGCATCGACGACCTGCCCGCGATCGTGGCTGACTTCGCCCCCGAGCGTGACCGCCGGCTCGGCGTGCTGGTCGACCACCTGGTGCCAGGTAGCAAGGAGACCCGCATCGCCGAGCAGGTCGCTCGGGGCCGGGCCGGGGAGTTCGTGCTGGTGCTCGGCCACCCGTACGTCGACATGTGGCAGGCGGTGAAGCCCGAGCGCGTCGGCCTCAAGGTCTGGCCGCAGATCCCCCGCGACGTGGAGTGGAAGCACGGGATCTGCGACGTGCTGCGGCTGCCGCACCGGGACCAGGCCGACATCGCGGCCGCCTGGCAGATGATCTTGGGCCGGGTGCGCTCCTGGTCGGACCTGGAACGCCCGCTGCTGACCACCGTCGAGTCGCTGATCGACTTCGTCACCCAGGATCATCTCGACCACGATCAGCCGGACTGATCTCCGCAGGCTCGTCGAGACCCCCAGACGCACTCAGCTGGTGCTGACCCGACCCTGCTCGACCGTCCAGCGCTGGTCGAGGTCGACCCCGGCCAGCAGCCGGCGGTCGTGGGAGACGAGCAGCAGCGCACCGTCGTAGGACGCCAGGGCCTGCTCGAGCTGCTCGATGGCCGGCAGGTCGAGGTGGTTGGTGGGCTCGTCGAGCACCAGCAGGTTCACCCCGCGCGCCTGCAGCAGCGCGAGCCCCGCGCGCGTCCGCTCGCCGGGGGACAGCCGGGCCACCGGGCTGCCCACCTGGTCGGCCCTGAGCCCGAACTTGGCCAGCAGGGTGCGCACCTCAGCGGCGGTGAGCTCGGGCACCGCCGCCTCGACCGCGGCCCCGAGCGCCAGGTCCTCGGCGAGCCCTGTCCGGGCCTGGTCGATCGTGCCGACGGCGACGGACGCCCCGAGGCTCGCCGACCCACCGTCTGGCTGCAGCCGCCCCAGGAGCAGCTCCAGCAGCGTCGTCTTGCCCGCCCCGTTGGGTCCGGTGATCCCGATCCGGTCGCGGGCGTTCACCTGCAGGCTGACCGGGCCGAAGCGGAAGCCGCCCCGCTGCAGGGTCGTCTTGTTGAGGGTGGCGACGACCGAGCTGGACCGGGGCGCGCTGCCCACGCTGAACTGCAGCGCCCACTCCTTTCGCGGCTCGTCGACCTCGTCCAGCCGGGCGATCCGCGACTCCATCTGCCGTACCTTCTGGGCCTGCTTCTCCGAGGACTCCACGCTGGCCTTACGGCGGATCTTGTCGTTGTCGGGGCTCTTGCGGATCGCGTTGCGGACCCCCTGTGAGCTCCACTCCCGCTGCGTCCGGGCCCGACCCACCAGATCGGCCTTCTTGGTGGCGAACTCCTCGTAGGCCTCCCGCGCGTGCCGACGGGCAACGGCCCGCTCGGTGAGGAATGCCTCGTAGCCACCGTCGTGCACCGAGACCTGGTGCTGGGCCAGATCGAGCTCGACGACGCGGGTGACGCAGCGGGCCAGGAACTCGCGGTCGTGGGAGACCAGCACGATGCCGCCCCGCTGCCCGTGCACAAAGGCCTCCAGCGTCTGCAGCCCCGCCAGGTCCAGGTCGTTGGTCGGCTCGTCGAGCAGGACGACGTCGAACCGGCTGAGCAGCAGAGCCGCCAGCGCCGCCCGCGCGGCCTGGCCGCCGGAGAGGCTGCTCATGGTGGTGGCGGGGTCGACGTCCAGGCCGAGGTCGGCGAGCGTCGGCGGGATACGCTCCTCCAGGTCGGGGGCACCGCTGGCCAGCCAGCGGTCGAGGGCCACCGCGTACGCGTCGTCGGCCCCAGCGGCAGCCGAGCCCAGGGCGTCGGCGGTGCGCTCCATCGCCGAGGTGGCCTCCGCCGCGCCGGTCCGTCGGGCCAGGTAGCCCGCCACCGTCTCCCCCCGGCGTCGCTCGTGCTCCTGGGGCAGGTAGCCGAGGAACGCGTCGGGCGGGGCGGTCAGCACCGTGCCCGCCAACGGTGCGACCTCACCGGAGAGGATCCGCAGCAGCGTGGTCTTGCCCGCGCCGTTGGCTCCGATCACTCCCACCACGTCACCCGGCGCGACGGTCAGGTCCAGCCCCTCGAACAGCGTCCGGTGCGAGTGCCCGCCGGCCAGACCTCTCGCCACCAGGGTTGCGCTCATCCGGTCATCGTAGGTGCGCACCGCGCTCCCCGGCTGCCGCGATCGCTCCCGTAGCGCACCGAGGCCGCCGGCGGCACACCGTTGCCGTTGCCGGGTCGGGCGGTGTAGGGAGGAGGCTGTCAACGCCAGCAGCAGGAGGAGGAACCGTGGGTCTTCGTTGGTACAGCGTCGTGGTGGACTGCCGCGACGTCGCCGCCCAGGCCGCCTGGTGGGCGGCGGCGCTGGGGTGGAAGAAGGAGTACGAGGCTGCGGACGAGGTCGCGCTGGTGCCGCAGCACGCCAGCAGCGAGCTGGTGCGCTCGACACCGTGGGAGCAGGTGCCACCCGGGCTGGTGTTCGTCCCGGTGCCGGAGGGCAAGACCGTCAAGAACCGTCTGCACCTCGACCTGGCGCCACACACCGGGGACGACCGGGACGCCGAGATCGCGCGCCTGGTGGAGCTCGGCGCCACCCACGTCGCCGTGGGTCAGGACGAGTCGGCGACCTGGGACGTCCTCGCTGATCCGGAGGGGAACGAGTTCTGCGTCCTCTCCGCTCGCGACGAGTAGCGCCCGACGAGCCGGTGCGGCCTCCCCGTGAGGAGCACCCGGATCAGAGGCGGATGGCGGTGCGCACCAGGGCGGCGAGCGAGCGCGAGGTGCTCTGTGGCGGCCAGGCGATGACGGTGCTCACCCGGGACGCGTCCACCACCGGCACGACGGCGTGCCCGCTCCGCGCGTGGACCAGCGCCGACTCGGGCAGCACGGCCATCGTCCGCCCCAGCGCGATGAGCTGGTAGAGCTGCTCGTGATTGTGCACCTGTGGACCGGGCCCCTCGGGGTAGCTGCCGTCGGACCGCGGCCAGCGGGGCAGGGGCAGGTCGGGAACCCCGGCGACGTCGGCCAGGTGCAGCTCGGTACGGGTGCTGAGGGGATGCCCGGCGGGCAGCACCGCGACCTGCCCCTCGGAGGTGAGCTCCTCGACGTCCAGGCCGACAACGGAGTCGAACGGCCGGTGCAGCAGCGCCACGTCGTTCCCTGAGCCTGTCGAAGGGCCCTGAGCTCGTCGAACAGCCTCGACAGGCTCAGGCCCGACCCGGGCTCAGTCGAGCAGGTCGCGCACCACGCCGTCGGCGAGCAGCCGGCCGGGCAGGGTCAGGGTCAACCTGTCCGGGCTGACCTCGGCCAGCCCGCGGGCGACCAGGTCGGGGACCCGCTGCCGCTCGGGGTCGGTGAGCACCGACAGCTCGAGACCCTCGGCCAGCCGCAGCTCGAGCAGCACCCGCTCCACCCGGCGGTCGTCGGCGTCGAGCAGCTCACGCGCGTGGGCCGGCGACTCACCGGCCGCCAGCCGGGAGGCGTAGGCCGCCGGGTGCTTGACGTTCCACCAGCGCACGCCGCCGACGTGGCTGTGCGCACCGGGACCCGCACCCCACCAGTGGTCACCGCGCCAGTAGGCGAGGTTGTGCCGGCACTGGTGCTCCGGACCGCGGGCCCAGTTGCTGACCTCGTACGCGGCGTACCCGGCGGCACTCAGCCGTTCCTGCGCCAGCAGGTACTTGTCGGCCAGGTCGTCGTCGTCGGTCATCGGCAGCAGCCCGCGCCGCACCTGGGTGGCCAGCCGAGTGCCCTCCTCGACGATCAGCGCGTACGCGCTGACGTGGTCGGGCTCGGCGGCCAGCGCGGCGTCCAGGCTGGTCGCCCAGTCCTCCAGGGACTCCCCCGGCGTGCCGTAGATCAGGTCGAGGCTGGTGCTGGCGAAGCCGGCGGTCTTGGCCTCGGCCACCGCCTGCTGCGGCCGGCCCGTGGAGTGGACGCGGTCCAGCGTGGCCAGCACGTGCGGGACGGCCGACTGCATGCCGAAGGAGATGCGGGTGAACCCGCGCTGCCGCAGCCGCTGCAGGTCGGCGGCGTCGACGGAGTCCGGGTTGGACTCGGTGGTCACCTCCGCCTCCGCGGTGAGGCCGAACCTCTCCTCGACGGCCGCGAGCATGTCCCCGAGGTCGTCGGGCGGTAGCAGGGTCGGCGTGCCGCCGCCGACGAAGACGGTGCTGACCGGCGGCGCGTCCGGTCCCAGCACCGCGGCCGCAAGCTGGAGCTCGCCGGCCACGCTCGCGGCGTAGCCGGCCTGGCTGGCGCCGGGCTGCGGGCCCAGCTCACTGGCCGTGTAGGTGTTGAAGTCGCAGTAGCCGCAGCGGGTCCGGCAGAACGGGACGTGCAGGTAGACGCTGAGGGGCCGCGTCCCCACCTCGGCCAGGGCCGACGCCGGCAGGGCGCCGTCGGCAGGCGACGGCGCCCCGTCGGGCAGTGCGGAGGGCATCGGTTCAGCCTAATGGGGGCTGCGGGGGCCGGCAGCGACCCGCCGCCGGCGTGCGGTCAAGGCAGCAGGACGAGCTTGCCGCGGACGTGCCACCCCCGCTGACGGAGCCCGCCTGCGGATCGGGCACGGGGCCCAAACCGGAGGACCTCGGGACCGCCGTAGGAGCTGAACTGGAGTGCCTGCACGTCGGACCCTCCCTGGTGGACCCGGCGGGGCCGCTGCTGCGCCGTTCGCCCCTCGAGTGCCCGCGGGCGCTGTCAGCGGCTCGCACTAGAGTCCAGCCATGGCTATTCCTCGTCGCCGTCTTCTGGCTCTCGGTGGTGGACTGGCGGCCGCCGCCGCCGGGTTCTCCGCATGCGGCAGCAACACCGGTCGCCCCGATGCGGGCAGCTCGGCCTCCTCGTCGGGCTCGGCCTCCTCGTCCGGCTCGGCGCCCGCCGTCGCGCTCACGCAGTGGTACCACGAGTACGGCGAGGCGGGGGTCGAGGATGCCGTGAAGGGCTACGCCGCGTCCTACGACCAGGCGGACGTCACCGTGAAGTGGAACCCGGGTGAGTACGAGAAGCTGCTCGCCGCGGCGCTGCTGACCGCCGACGTCCCCGACGTCTTCGAGTACGGCAACGGGCCCACGCTGGACATGATCAAGGCCGGCCAGGTCCTGGACCTGACCGACACCCTCGGTTCGGCCAAGGACCAGTTCGCACCCTCGGTGCTCGCCGCGATGACCTGGGACGACAAGATCTGGGCCATCCCGCAGACCATCGACATGCAGATGCTCTACTACCGCAAGTCGCTCTTGGAGAAGGCCGGGGTGCAGCCGCCGACCACCTTCGATGAGCTGGTGACCGCGGCCCGTGCCGTCCAGACCAAGGACATCGGCGGCTTCTTCGGCGGCAACGACGGCGGTCTCGGGGTGCTGGGCAACCAGTTCATCTGGGCCAGCGGCCTGGAGCAGATCAACGACGAGAAGACCGGCGTCGGCTTCGACGACCCGGCGATGTACGCCGCGCTCTCCGCCTGGCGGGACTTCAGCAAGGACGGGGTGCTGCAGAGCGCGTCCGCGGACTGGTTCGACGCCGCTCCGTTCGTGAACGAGGAGACCGCCATGCAGTGGACCGGTCTCTGGGTGCTGCCGGACGTGCAGGAGGCGTTCGGGGACGACTTCGGCGTGGTCCCCTTCCCCGCCATCGGTTCCACCGGCCGCCAGGTGGTGCCCTTCGGCGCCTTCAGCTCCTGCGTCACGGCCAAGGGTGCCAACCCCGACGCGGCCAAGGCCTTCGTCAAGTGGCTGTGGGTCGACCAGGAGGCCGACCAGGTCGACTTCTCCAACGCCTACGGCACCCACATCCCGGCCAAGACCGCGCTGGCGCCGCAGGCCACCAAGCTGAGCTCGGGTGCCGGCTCCGACGCCGCCCGGTTCGTCACCGACTTCGGTCACGCCCCGAGCCTGCTCTGGACCCCGTCGACGCAGCAGGCGTTCCTGGCGGCGCTGAGCAACGTGGTGCGCAAGAACGCCGACCCGAAGGGTGAGATCGCGAAGGTCGCGGCCAAGGCCCAGAGCGAGATCAAGCGGGTCAACGGCTAGCCGTGGCCACCGTGGCGACGAGGCTGCCGGCCGGACCGAGGCGCAGCCAGCTCCACCGTGACCGGAACCGCTGGTTCTGGGTCTTCGTCGGCCCCTTCGCTCTCGGGCTGGCCGTGTTCGTCTACGTCCCGATCCTGTGGAGCGTCTACCTCTCGTTCTTCGACGCCCGCAACACCGTGACCCCGACCCGGTTCGTGGGGCTCGGCAACTACGCCTACCTGCTGCGCGATCCTGCGTTCGTCTCCAGCATGGGCACGTTCGCGGTGTTCGCGGTGTTCATCGTCCCCGTCACCTACGCGTGCTCGCTGGGTCTGGCGCTGCTGGTCAACCGGGCCCAGGTCGCCCAGGCGTTCTTCCGCTCGGCCTTCTTCCTGCCCACCGCCTGCTCCTACGTGATCGCCGCGATGATCTGGCGGCTGTCGTTCTTCAACGGCGCCCGCTTCGGTCTGGCCAACAGCCTGCTGCGTTCGCTCGGCTTCGAGAACGTGAACTGGCTGGGTGGCGGCAACTACTGGTACTGGGTGGTGCTGGTCAGCCTGCGGCTGTGGCTGCAGGTCGGCTTCTACATGATCTTGTTCCTGGCCGGGCTGCAGCGGATCCCTCGCGACACCTACGAGGCCGCCGCGATCGACGGGGCCACGGGGTGGCGGGTGCTGCGCTTCATCACCCTGCCGCAGCTGCGCTCGACCTCGGTGGCGGTGGTCCTGCTGCTGCTGATCGGCGCCTTCCAGGCCTTCGACGAGTTCTACAACACCCTGATCTCGGTCGGCGGCTACCCGCCGTTCGCGCGCCCACCCCTGGTCTACCTGTACCTGATCTCCCTCGGCGGCGGCAGCCAGGACCTGGGTCTGGGCAGCGCCGGGACGATCATCCTCACCGCGGTCGTCGTGGTCATCGGTGTCGTGCAGCTGAAGATCTTCTCCGTCGGCGGGGCCGAGGACCGAGCGTGACCGGCGGAGCCGAGGACCGAGTCGCGACCGGAGGCGGCGGATGAGGGCCTCACGAACGGCGTCGGCCGTCCGCTACACGCTGCTGGTCGTGCTGGCCGCGTTGTTCCTGCTGCCCTTCTACGTGCTGCTCCGCAACGGGTTCTCCACCGCGCGGCTGATGGCGGCCGCGCAGTGGCGCTGGGCGCCGGACGCGGTGAACGGGGACAACCTGCGCGAGCTGTTCGGCAACGACAGCATCCGGATGGCCCGCAGCATGGCCAACTCGGTGCTGGTGGCGGTCGTGCAGACGGCGGCGACCGTGGTCATCTCCGCCCTGGCGGGCTACGGGCTGGCGAGGATCGACCACCGGCTCAGCCGGATCGTCCTGGGGGCGACGGTGCTGACCCTGATGGTCCCGGCGGCGGTCACCTTCATCCCGAGCTTCGTGCTGGTGTCCACGCTGGGCTGGATCTCCACGCTGCGGGGCCTGATCATCCCCGTGCTGTTCTCCGCCTTCGCCACCTTCCTCTTCCGCCAGTACTTCCTCGGCTTCCCGCACGAGCTGGAGGAGGCGGCCTACCTCGACGGAGCCGGCTACTGGCGGACGTTCTGGCGGGTCGTGGTGCCGAACAGCTACGGGATCTGCGCGGCCGTGGGCACGATCACCTTCATCGGCTCCTGGAACGCCTTCCTCTGGCCGCTGCTGATCGGCCAGGACCGCGACTTCCGCACCGTCCAGGTCGCGCTGAGCCAGTTCATGTCCTCCCAGCGCGTCGACATGCCGCAGCTCTTCGTCGGTGCCGCGGTCGCCATCGTGCCGGTGCTGCTGGTCTTCCTCTTCCTGCAGCGCTACCTGGTGCAGGGCGTGGAGCGCTCCGGCATCGACTGATCGCAAGGACCAGCAGAAGGAGCCGACGTCAGCGCACTGACGGACCGGCGAAGGCCAGCCGGGCCGGCCAGGTCGGTGCGGGCGCTGCACCTGCCCCCGGTCTGTCGCTACTTGCTGTCGGCCCGGCCCGGCTCGGTGGTGGAGAGCGCGGCGACGAACGCCTCCTGCGGGACCTCGACGCGGCCGACCATCTTCATCCGCTTCTTGCCCTCCTTCTGCTTCTCCAGCAGCTTGCGCTTGCGCGTGATGTCACCGCCGTAGCACTTGGCGAGGACGTCCTTCCGGATGGCCCGGATCGTCTCCCGCGCGATCACCCGGGCGCCGATGGCGGCCTGGATCGGCACCTCGAACTGCTGCCGCGGGATCAGGGCGCTCAGCTTGCCGGCCATCATCACGCCGTAGGCGTAGGCCTTGTCCTTGTGCACGACGGCGGAGAACGCGTCCACCGGCTCGCCCTGCAGCAGGATGTCGACCTTGACCAGGTCGCTGCGCTCCTCCCCCGACGGCTCGTAGTCCAGGCTGGCGTAGCCCTTGGTGCGCGACTTCAGGGCGTCGAAGAAGTCAAAGACGATCTCGGCCAGCGGCAGCGTGTAGCGGATCTCGACCCGGTCGGCCGAGAGGTACTCCAAGCCGTGCTGAACTCCGCGCCGGGTCTGGCAGAGCTCGAGGATGGTGCCGATGTACTCGGTCGGGGTGAGGATCGTCGCCCGCACCACGGGCTCGTAGACGTCGGCGATCTTGCCGTCGGTGGGGTACTCGGAGGGGTTGGTGACCTGAACCTCTGTGCCGTTCTCCATCACCAGCCGGTAGACCACGCTCGGCGCGGTGGAGATCAGGTCGAGGTTGAACTCGCGCTCCAGCCGCTCCCGGACGATCTCCATGTGCAGCAGGCCGAGGAAGCCGATCCGGAAGCCGAAGCCGAGCGCCCCGGAGGTCTCCGGCTCGTAGGCCAGGGCCGCGTCGTTGAGCTGGAGCTTGTCCAGCGCCTCCCGCAGCTCTGGGTAGTCGGCGCCGTCGATGGGGTAGAGCCCGGCGAAGACCATCGGGTTGGGCTGGCGGTAGCCGCCGAGGTCCTGGGTGGCCGGCCGCGCCACGGAGGTGACGGTGTCACCGACCCGGGACTGACGGACGTCCTTGACCCCGGTGATCAGGTAGCCGACCTCGCCCACCCCCAGCGAGGGCGACTTGACCGGTTCCGGGGAGACCACGCCGACCTCCAGGGCCTCGTGCGCGGACTTGGTCGACATCATCAGCACGCGTTCGCGGTGGCTGAGCTCCCCGTCGACCACGCGGACGTAGGTGACGACGCCGCGGTAGGTGTCATAGACCGAGTCGAAGATCAGCGCCCGGGCCGGCGCGTCCGGGTCGCCCACCGGGGCCGGGATCTGGCGCACGATCTCGTCGAGCAGCGCCTCGACCCCTTCGCCGGTCTTGGCCGAGACCTTGAGCACGTCGGCGGGGTCGCAGCCGATGATCCCGGCGAGCTCGGCGGCGTACTTCTCGGGCTGCGCGCTGGGCAGGTCGATCTTGTTGAGCACCGGGATGATGGTCAGGTCGGCGTCCAGGGCCAGGTAGAGGTTGGCCAGGGTCTGCGCCTCGATCCCCTGGGCCGCGTCGACCAGCAGCACGGCGCCCTCGCAGGCGGCCAGCGAGCGGGACACCTCGTAGGTGAAGTCGACGTGGCCCGGGGTGTCGATCATGTTCAGCACGTGCATCTGGGGCTCCGCCGCCGGACCTCCCGACGAGCCGCGAGCTCGCTCCGCTCCCGCGTCGCCCCCACCCCCAGCAGGCTCCTGCGTCGCGCTGGTGGTCCACGGCATCCGCACGGCCTGGGACTTGATGGTGATGCCGCGCTCGCGCTCGATGTCCATCCGGTCGAGGTACTGCGCCCGCATGGCTCGCGCGTCCACCACGCCGGTGAGCTGCAGCATCCGGTCCGCCAGCGTGGACTTGCCGTGGTCGATGTGGGCGATGATGCAGAAGTTGCGGATGATCGCGGGGTCGGTGCGGCCGGGCGCGGCCACGGCCGGGCGGCCGGGCGCCTGCGAGGTCGAGGTCACGTGCATCCGTTCGATCGGGACGAGGGGTCCGGGCACGGCGAAGCCGGCCAGTGGGCCATCATCCCACGGCGCCCCGCGGCACCCAATCGCCGAGAAAGCCAGGTGACGCCGCTGCCGCCAGCCGGCAATCCTGGCCCCATGACCTCCGGTCTTCCGGCCAGCTACGCCCGCGGCGTGCGGCAGCCCTGGGTGGCCCTGCCCGCCGCGGTCCGGGGCTGGGTCGAGGACCAGCTCGGCGGGCGGGTGGTCTCGGCCGAGGACAAGGTGGGCGGGTTCTCGCCGGGCTGCGCCGCGGTGGTCAGCACTGGCTCGAGGACGGCGTTCTGCAAGGCGGTCGGCGACCGGCCGAACCCGGTCTCGCTCGAGCTCTACCGCCGGGAGCGCCAACGGCTGGCCGCCCTGCCCGAGCACCCGGCCGTGCCGAAGCCGTTGGCCGGAGGAGACCTCGCGCTGCCCGGCGGCCGTTGGACGGTGACCCTGCTGCCCACCCGACGACGGCCGGGACGGACCCGGCCCTGCACGGGGGGACGATGGCGGCGCTGGCCGCGACGTTGCACCGCTTCTCGCGGGCTCCCGACCCACCGGGCCTGCCGACCATCCGAGCGTGGCAGGCCCACGGCGCCAACGCACTGCTCGGGTTCCTGCAACGGGCGGATTTGGGCTGCGATCGCGCCTCTTGGTAGTGTGAGCGGTCGCGTCCGACGGTCTCAGGTCATCGAGCCCGCGCGCGACCCCGACATCTAATCCCGACAGCGACAGAGGCTTGCCCAGTGGCGAACATCAAGTCCCAGATCAAGCGGATCAAGACGAACGAGAAGGCTCGGCAGCGCAACAAGGCGGCCAAGTCTGCGCTCAAGACGTCGATCCGTCGTTTCCGTGAGGCTGCGGCCACCGGCGACACCGCGAAGAGCGTCGAGCTGGCCCGGGTGGCCAACCGCCAGCTGGACAAGGCCGCGTCGAGCGGCGTCATCCACAAGAACCAGGCAGCGAACCGCAAGTCGGCCATCGCTGCCCAGGCCGCGAAGCTGGGCTGAGGCCCCGCGCTGGTCGTCCGGCTCTACCCGAGCCTGACGTCTGGCACCCGCGGTCGCGACCTCGAGGGCGTCACCCCGCCGCGAGTCCGTGCACGTCCCGATCACCGTCTGGTGACCGGGACGTCGTGCGTTGTGTGCCCGGACGCGTGAGCCCAGGCTCATCGACGGCCCGTCGACGAGCTCAGGGCACGGACACCGCACTTGTGCGGCCGAGCTCGAACACGCGGCGTGTACCTGTCGACGGCCCTTCGACGAGCTCAGGGCACGGACACCGCGCTTGCGCGGCCGAGCTCGAACACGCGGCGTGAACCTGTCGACGGCCCTTCGACGAGCTCAGGGAGCGCACCTCCAGTCACGCAGCCGAGCCCGACCACACGGCGTGAACCTGCCGACGGCCCTTCGACGAGCTCAGGGAGCGCACCTCCAGTCAAGCGGCCGAGCCCGACCACGGGGCCTGAGCCTTTCGAGGCCCTTCGACAAGCTCAGGGCGCGGACCTCCAGTCACCCGATCGCGAAGCCCGACCACGCGGCCTGAGCCTGTCGAAGGCCCAGGGCATGGAGGTCCCGGGTTGCGCGACTCAGCCCCGGCGGGCGCGAGCGACGGTGAGCACCACGCGCTCCAGGGCGAAGGCTGCGTCGTCAGCTGCCCCCTTGACCTCTGCGTCGGCCACCGCCACCGCCTTGAGCGCCGTGGCCAGACCGCCCTGGTCCCAGCCGCGCGCCTGGCTACGCATCGACTTGAGCTTCCACGGCGGGACACCCACCTCGCGGGCCAGGTCCGCCTCCCGCAGCCCGGACGGCGCCGTGACCAGCTTGCCGAGGCCGCGTAGCCCGGAGGCCAGGGCGCTGGTGACCAGCACCGGGGCCACCCCGGTGGAGATGGCCCAGCGCAGCTGCTCCAGCGCCACCCCTGTCCGGCCCGCCAACGCGGCGTCGGTCACCGCGAAGCTCGTCACCTCCGACCGTCCGCCGAAGTAGCGCCGGACCGTGGTCTCGCTGATCGGCTCGCCCTCGCCGTCGGACACCAGCTGGCTGACCGCCGCCGCCAGGCTGCGCAGGTCGTGGCCCACGGCGTCGACTAGCGTCTGGGCGGCACCCGGGTCGATGCCGTTGCCCACCCGCCGGGCTTCTGCGGCGACGAACTGCGGCAGCTCCCAGGTCTTGACCGCTGGGGCGTCGACCACCTGCACCTTGGCGGCTTTGAGCTTGTCGAGCAGGCCCTTGCCCTTCTGGCCGCCTCCGTGCACCAGCACCAGGGCGAGGTCGTCGAGCGGCGCACGGGCCAGCGCCAGCACGTCGTCCGCCAGCTCGGCAGGCAGGCTGGCCAGGTCGGTGACCACGGCGGCCCGGCGGGCGGCGAACAGCGACGCGCTGGTCATCTCGGCAAAGCGTCCGGGATCCAGCCGGTCCGCCTCGACCTGGGTGATGTCGGCCTCGGGTGCCTCCGCGCGAACCTGCTCCAGCAGCGCGGTGACCGCCCGGTCGGCCAGCAGGCTCTCCGACCCGCTGACCAGCGTGACCCGGCCGAGCGGGGAGGAACGCGCTGCCATGCCGACAGCATGGCAGCCCCCACCGACAGCCCCGACGCCGTCCGCGGCGTTGCGATGCCGACGCCGGTGCCCGGAGGCCGCGACAATGGCGGGACGGCACTGTCGTCCCGGCAGCGCGAGAGGCAGGAAGGTGCGGTGGCCGGCATGCTTGAGACCTGGCTCCGCCGCCTGCTCGCCGCGCGCCGTGGTGCCCCTCCGACGTTGCCGGCCACCGGGCACGGTCACCGCCTGGTCGGCGGGCCGGCCGCGCTGAGCCGGGTGCTGATGGTGCCCGCCTCGACGGTGGCCCTGCTGCTGCGTGCCGGCCAGCCGGTCGAGCTGAGGGCGCCCGGGGAGCTGCTGGCGCCGCCCCTGCTCGGGCCGGTCGCCACGCAGCCCGTCGTGCTGGTGGTGGTGACCACCCCGGTCAGGTTGGAGGTGACCGTGCTCGACGGCATCACCTTCGACGGCTACCCGCTGGACCGGGTGACGCTGCAGCTCAGCGTCGAGGTCGAGCCCGACGAGGGCTTCGGCAGGTTGCGACAGCTGGCCGCCGAGCACGGCGTCGGGCTGGAGGCCGGCCTGCTCACCGGGGTGCAGCGCGAGGTGGCGGCAGCCGTCCGCGGGGCGTTGCGGATGAACCGGCTGGCCGACCTGCAGCGGCTGTCGCTGCAGGAGGTGCTGCGCAACCGGTGGTGGCCGGCGAGCTTCGCCGGGGGCGCGCTGCGCTGCTCGGAGTTCGAGGTCCGGCAGGTGGGGTGGCCGGGCGGGAGCAGCAGCTCCGACGAGCCGACCGTACCGCTGCCCATCGGCGCTCCGTGACGGGCACCGTCGGCTACGCCGATCCCGAAGCCGTCGCCCCGAGCCTGGCCTCGTTCGGCGTGCCCGTCCTGCCGGAGGCCCGCGAGCAGCTGCTGACCCGGGTGCGGACGGCGGTGGTGCTGCCCCTCCTGGTCAGCCTGGTCGTCCACCTGGTGTTCTTCGTCAGCTACTGGTTGCCCGAGACCGACGCCTTTCCCGCCCACGACTGGTGGCTGACGCAGCTGTCTCCGCTCGCCTCGGAGGCCGTGACCAGCGCCGGGCGTGCGCAGGTCGAGGTGCAGGCCGACCAGCTCGGCATGGGTGGCGAGCTGCTGCTGCTCTGCGCCGTGGCGCTGCTGGTCCTGGCCCGGCACCCCCGCCGCCTGGGTCAGCGGGCGGTCGTGGTGCCCGCCGCGCTGGGGACGGTGGTGGGGCTCGCCGTGGTGGCGGCGGTGCTGGTCGGACCCCAGCCGGCCGAGAAGGCGCTCGGGGTGCTGCTGGTGGGCGTCTGGGTCGGCGCCGCGGCGTACGCCGGGGTCTACAGCCTGCTCCTCGACCTCGACCCCAGCCGGCGGCGACGCTGGCGCAACGGGGTGCCGGTCCTCGCCGCGTACGTCATCGTGGCCCCGGTGCCGACCGCGGTCGGCCGGGCGCTCTTCGGCCACGAGCTGCGAGAGGCCGCCGCCGCCCTCCGCGGCAACACCGAGGTGCTGCGGCTCGCCGCCCTCAATCCGGGCCCGACCCTGCTGCTCTACCTCAGCGGGGTGCTGGTGGGGGTGTCGGTCTGGCTCGCCTACCAGTGCTGGCCGCTGCGCCGCGACACCACCATGCTCACCCGGGTCGGCCTGCTCGTCCTGGCGTTGATGACGACGGCCGCCGTAGGCAGCGCGGCGGCCGGAGCGGCACAGCGCCGCGCCGAGCAGCTCCGCGTCGAGAGCCCGGCCCGAACAGTCCGCTTCGGCTGCGGCTCGGCCCAGCTGGAGACCGGTGAACGCGTCGGGGAGCCCGCCCGGACGTTGGTGATCACCGGCCTGACCTGCCGCTCGGTGACCACGTTCGAGGGGTACGAGCAGCGGTCCACCCAGACGCTGCCGGACTCGATCTCCCCGGTGACCGTCCGCACCCCCGAGGGGCGACGGCTGACCGGACGGGTGGTGAGCGCCCAGTACGGCGACGTGCTGGTGCTCGCGGCCACGAGCCGGCTGGACACCGGCGCCGACCAGGTGCTCGCCCTCCGGGTCGAGGACGCCTCGGTCCTCTGGCACTTCTCCTGCGCGACCTCGGACCGGCTGCGGCTGCGCTTCGCCCGGGTGCCGGGCGGGGACGACCCGGGCCGCGGGCACCTCACCGAGGGCGAGCGCCGACCCTGGGTCGTGGCCCGCTGCGGTGACCGCACCCTGCGGCTCGACCCGGCGACGGGCGTGACCGCCGGCTGACCAGCCGACCCGCGGGACGACGGTTCGGCCGGCAGGGTGCGGCGGTGTCCCGTCTAGGGCGGACGCTGCGTCACCGCGGCGAGCTTCCCGTGGCGCCAGCCGATGGCCGCGGTGCCGTTCTGGTCCGTCCGCAGCACGGTCATCCCGAGCGAGCGAGCCAGCTGGAGGGTCCCGGCCGCCGGGTGCCCGTAGTCGTTGTCCACCCCGGAGCTGGTCACGGCCACGGTGGCGCCGGTGGCGGCGAAGAAGGCCGGCTCCTGCCGGGCCGAGCCGTGGTGCGGCACCTTGAGCACCTGGGCCCGCAGGTCGGCACCGGCGCTGAGCAGGGCCCGCTGCCCCGGCGGCTCGACGTCCCCGGTCAGCAGCACCCGCAGACCCTCGACGTCGGCCAGCACCACCAGGCTGGCGTCGTTCTCTGCCGCTGAGTCGTCGGCGTCCACGCCCTGCGGCGTCAGCGGACCCAGCACGGCCAGGGAGATCCCGCCCACCTGGGCCCGGGTGCCCGGCGGTGGCACCCGGACCGGGACGCCGTGCCGACCGGCCAGCTCACGGGCCGCGGCCGCCTCCCCGGCCGGGCTGGCCCGCGGGCTCACCCACACCTCGCCCACCCGCCGGCCCTCGAACACCCCGGCCAGACCGTCGACGTGGTCGGCGTGGAAGTGGGTCAGCACCAGCAACGGCACGGCACGCACACCGAGACCGTCCAGGCACCGCCGCATCGCGACCGGGTCAGGACCGCTGTCGACGACGACCGCCGTACCACGGCCCGCCCACAGCACCTCCCCGTCGCCCTGACCGACGTCGCAGGCCACGAATCGCCAGTCCTGCGGTGGCCAGCCGGGCGGCACGGGTGCCCGGAGCAGGGCCACCGTCATCAGCACCGCGAGGGCCAGGGTCAACCAGCGGCGGCACAGCACCCAGGGCACCAACGCAGCCGCGACCAGACAGGTGCCGGCGAGCAGGCCGAGGGCGACGGGCGTCGTCGGCCAGGGCAGGGCCGCCCCGGGGAGCTCGGCGCCGCTGCGCGCCACCCAGATGATCAGCTGCGCCGCCCAGGCGGCCCCGAACCCCAGGACGGCGGCCAGCCGGGAGCTGACCAGCGACCCGCCGGCTGCGGCAAAGCCCAGCACAGTGGCCGGCCCCACCAGGGGCCCCGCTACGGCGTTGGCCACCAGCCCGACCGCGCTCACCGTCCCCGACAGCGCGGCGACGACCGGCACCGTGGCCAGGTGGGCGGCCAGCGGCAGCGCCACCGCATCGGCCAGCAACCGTGGGGTCCAGCGGCCCAGCACCTCCGCCCAGGGCCGTGCCCACCAGATGATGCCCGCGCTGGCCAGCACCGACAGGGCGAACCCCCAGGACCGGCCGAGGTACGGGTCGAGCAGGAGCAGCAGCACCATGGCCACCGCGAGGTTGCGCAGGCCTGACCGCCGGGAACCCGAGCCGAGGGCGGCCAGGGCCACCAGACCCATGGCGGCCGCGCGCAGCACGCTCGGCTCCGTGCGGCACAAGGCCACGAACACCACCACCCCGCCGAGCCCGACGCCGCGCAGGGCCCACCCGCGGACACCGAGCCAGCGGGCCGCCAGCAGCAGGAACGCGAGCAGCAGCGTCAGGTTGGCGCCGGACACAGCCGTCAGGTGGGTCAGCCCCGTGGTCTGGAAGGCCGCCTGCAGGTCCGGGGTGAGCCCGGCGGTGTCCCCCAGCACCAGGGCGGGGACCAGCGCCCGAGGCTCCGGTCGCCGCTCTGCCACCGACCTCCGCAGGCCGTCACGCACCCGCTCCACCACCCGCAGACCCGGGCCGGGCGGCCGGACCGAGCTCGGTGGTCCGCGTACCTGGAGGACGGCGGCCACGTCCTCGCCCGGCGAGCCGGGCTTCAGCCGAGCCGTCACCGTGGCCACGCTGCCCACCGGAAGGTCAGCCCAGCCAGCCGCAGCGTCCCCGCTGGCCAGGACCAGAACCGGAGCGCGTAGCTTCCAGGCGGCGCCCCGGCCGGAGACCTCACGCACCTGGGCGCGGACGGTGACCAGGGCCGGCCGACCACCCTTGGCCGGGTAGCGGTGCGCGTCGCTGCGGATCTCCACCTGTGCGCTCACCCCGGCCTGCTGCCGGGCCAGAGCCGCCACCGGGCCACTGCGCAGCCGGTGGGCCTGCAGGGCGCCGAGCGAGCCACAGACCACCAGGACGAGGGCCAGCGCGACCAGCCCGGGCCGGGTCGGCACCGTGATCCAACGGCTCGGTCGACCCGGGGACCGGGGCAGGACGGCGAGCGATCCCAGGCCGAGCCCGGCCACCAGCACAGCCAGCAGCAGGCGTCCGTCACCCGCGGTCCCCAGCCAGCAGGCCAGCCAGGCCCCCAGAGCCAGCGGCACCGTCCGGAGGTCGTGGGCCGTCGTCGTCGCGCCGGCCGCCCCGCTGGCCGCCGACCGCCCAGTCCCCGACCGCACCGGCATCGGCATCGGCATCGGCATCGACCGTGCCGCCATCGCGGGCACCGGCTGCTCAGACACGGACGTGCGGGGCGATCTGCGCGTAGGTCTTGGGTCCGATCCCGTCCACCTCCTGCAGCTCCTCCGGCCGGCTGAAGCGACCGTGCTCGCTGCGCCAGGCCACGATCGCCGCGGCGGTGACCGGACCCACGCCCGGCAGCTCCTCGAGCTGGGCCGGCGTCGCGGCGTTGAGGTCGACAGGTCCACTCGAAGCAGTCCCGTCGCTGCCGGTCGAGCCACCTGTCCCCGGTGTCGTGGCCCCACCGCTACCGCGTACCTCGCCGTCCGGTTTCCGGCTGGTGCCGATCAGCACCTGCTGCCCGTCGGCCAGCACCTGGGCGAGGTTGAGCTCTCCGGGGTCGGCGTCGGCGCGGAAGCCGCCCGCCGCGTCGACGGCGTCCTGCACCCGGGCGGTCTCGGCCAGGGTCACCAGTCCGGGGCGCCGCACGGCACCGAGCACGTGCACCACCACCGGGTTCGCGGCTCCGCCCGACGAGGAAGCCCCCGCAGACGGAGAGCTCGACGGGGCCGGGACCGATGATGCAGGAACCGGTGAGGCCGACCCGGACGGTGTCGCTGCGGCAGAGCCCCCGTCGGCGAGCGGAGGAGAAGCGGAGGTGACCGTCACCGGGGCGGCCAGAGCCACCGGCCGGGCCCGCAGCAGCGTCCACCCTGCCCAGAGCAGCCCGACCAGCAGCAGCAGGCAGACCACAGCGACGTGCAACCGGTTGAAGCGCCGCGGCGGCGGGACCTCCTCCAGATCCAGGACCTCCAGCGGCGGGACGGGCTCCGGCACCCCAGTGCAGGCCGCTGGCCCCCCCAACACACCGGCCGCTGACCCGCCCGGCGGGCCGACGTGCGGGAGGGAGCCGTCAGGGTCGGCCGTGCTCGGCGGCGTCTCGGCCAGCAGCCGGGCCAGCCGTTCGCTCACCGCCTGCAGCAGCAGGGGGT
>Ga0210040_10003971_pt1 | contig 19600 bp, 19 predicted proteins | sample CryGeyCG12114_NA_FD_185462 | JGI IMG/M metagenome (GOLD analysis project Ga0210040, IMG submission 185462) | Groundwater microbial communities from aquifer - Crystal Geyser CG19_WC_8/21/14_NA (SPAdes) (version 2) | ecosystem: Environmental > Aquatic > Deep subsurface > Groundwater | place: USA... | reverse complement strand
CTGGTGCGCGACCGCGATGCCGATCTGCACGCCCGACAACAGCGTCGCGATGCCCAGCGCGATCTGCAGGCAGACCAGCCCCACCACCGCATAGCCGGCATGGGAGCCGTTGCGCGTCGCCCGCACCGCCAGCCACAACAGCGCCGCCGCCGCGACGAACGCCCACCAGCGGTGGATGAATTGCACTACCACCGGGTTGTCCACCGCGTTCCGCCAGCCGGGCTCCAGCATTGGCACGCCGGCGGGGAACAGGGCGTCGCCCATCAGCGGCCAGCTTGCAAAGGCATAGCCGGCGTCGAGCCCGGCGGTGAAGGCCCCGAACGTGATCTGCGTCAGCAGCACCAGCAGCGCCGCCGCGCCGACCACGGTCAGCCGCGCCCGGGGCGTGTAGCGGTCGTCGTGCAGCGCGCGCAGGTCGAGCGCCGTCCAGACGATGCCCCCCAGCGTCACCAGCGCGGTCAGCAGGTGAACCGCCAGGCGGACATGGCTCACGTCGGTGCGGACGCTGAGCCCCGACTTCACCATCCACCAGCCGATCGCCCCCTGCAACGCGCCGAGCGCGAGCAGCGCGAGCAGCCGCGGCTTGTACCCGGCCGGGATCTGCCGCTTGGCCCAGAACCAGATCAGCGGCAGCGCGAATGCGGTGCCGATGGTACGGGCGAGCAGCCGGTGGAGATATTCCCAGAAGAAGATCGACTGGAAGCCGGCCAGCGTCATGCCGCGGTTGAGCTGCTGATACTCCGGGATCCGCTGGTAGCCTGCGAACTCGGCCATCCATTGGGCATGGGTGAGCGGCGGGATGATGCCGGTGATCGGCTTCCACTCGGTGATCGACAGCCCCGAATTGGTCAGCCGCGTGATGCCGCCCACCACCACGATGCCGAGCAGCATCGCCGCCACGACGAACAACCACCGCGCCAGCGCCAGCGGTCGAGCGGTGGTCATGAAAGCGGGGCTGACCTGGAGCATCACTTGAGCCTACTCTTCCCGGCCGCGGGCGTCGAGCGAAAGCCGCCCGTTCACTTGAGGAGCAAGCACGGGCCGGCGATGAGATATTGTAACCTGGCTCGGCATATTCTACATCCGGGTCGATGACGGCGACGCTGCGCAGATTGAGGTGGGATGCACTGGGCCTCGATCGGGTGGCGATCGGGCTCTCCGGGCTGTGCGCGATCCATTGCGTCGCCACCACGGTGCTGGTGGCGCTGATGTCCGCGGCGGGCGGGCTGCTGGTCGATCCGATCATCCACGAGGTGGGGCTGACGTTCGCCATCGGGTTGGGCGCGGTGGCGCTCGGCCGCGGCGCATTGGACCATGGCTACATGATGCCGGTGGCGATGGGTGCGTTCGGGCTGGGGATCATGGCCGGCGCGATGACACTGCCGCACGACAGCAGCGGCGCGGAGGCTCTTTGGACCATCGTCGGCGTCGGCCTGCTCGCGTTCGGGCACGATCTCAACCGCCGCGCCGCCGCCTGAGCTGCTTGCCGCAAGGGGCGCCCGGGCCTAGATGGGCGGCATGGCGACGGCGCATGACCATCACGAGCCGCAAGGCACCGCGCTGACCCGCGCCGCGCAGGCGACGCTGGAGCGATCGGGCGAGCAATGGACGACGATGCGCGCCAGCGTGTTCGAGGCGTTGGCCGGATTCGCGAAACCCGCGTCCGCCTACGACATCGCCGAAGCGGTATCGCAGCATCAGGGCCGCCGCGTCGCCGCCAACAGCGTCTATCGCATCCTCGACCTGTTCGTCGGCGCCAATCTCGCGCGGCGGGTGGAAAGCGCCAATGCCTATATCGCCAACGCCCATCCCGATTGCCTGCACGACTGCATCTTTCTGGTGTGCGATTCCTGCGGGCAGACCATGCACATCGATGACGACCGGCTGACCAAGGGCGTGCGCAGCGCCGCGCAGGCGGCAGGCTTCTCGCCCGAGCGGCCGGTGATCGAGGTGCGCGGCAAGTGCGCCGATTGCGAAGGGCAACGCAGGTAATCGACACGGGGCGATGGCTGGGATAAGTCCCCGCGATGGCCGATCTACCCGCTACGCCGTTGCTCGATACGGTTGCAACGCCCCAGAACCTCCGACAGCTTAACCCCGATCAACTCCGCCAGCTCGCCGACGAGTTGCGCGCGGAAACGATCTCAGCGGTGGGCAGCACCGGCGGGCATCTCGGCTCCGGGCTGGGCGTGGTCGAACTGACCACCGCGATTCACTACGTCTTCAATACGCCCGAAGACCGGCTGATCTGGGACGTCGGCCACCAATGCTATCCGCACAAGATCCTGACCGGCCGGCGCGACCGCATCCGCACCTTGCGCCAGGGCGGCGGCCTCAGCGGCTTCACCAAGCGCAGCGAGAGCGAGTACGACCCCTTCGGTGCGGCGCACTCGTCCACCTCGATCTCCGCGGCCCTGGGCTTTGCGATCGCGAACAAGCTCGCCGACACGCCGGGCAAGGCGATCGCGGTGATCGGCGATGGGTCGATGTCGGCCGGCATGGCCTATGAAGCGATGAACAACGCGCAGGCCGCCGGCAATCGGCTGGTGGTGATCCTCAACGACAACGACATGTCGATCGCGCCGCCGGTCGGCGGGCTGTCGGCCTATCTGTCGCGCATCGTGTCGAGCCGCGAGTTTCTCGGCCTGCGCGACATCTTCAAACGCTTCGCCAAGAAGCTGCCGCGCCCCTTCGCCGAGGCGGCCCGCAAGACCGACGAGTTCGCCCGCGGCATGACGATGGGCGGAACGCTGTTCGAGGAACTGGGCTTCTATTACGTCGGCCCGATCGACGGCCACAATCTCGAGCATCTGATTCCGGTGCTGGAGAATGTCCGCGATGCGGAGGAAGGCCCGATCCTGGTCCATGTCGTGACCAAGAAGGGCAAGGGCTATGGCCCGGCCGAAGCCTCTGCCGACAAGTATCACGGCGTCCAGAAGTTCGACGTCATCACCGGCGCGCAGGCTAAGGCCCCACCAGGGCCGCCGCAATACCAGAACGTGTTCGGCGACCAGCTGATCAAGGAGGCCGAGACCGACGACCGCATCGTCGCGATCACCGCCGCGATGCCGGGCGGCACCGGCCTCGACCGCTTCGCCAAGGCGTTCCCCGACCGCACCTTCGATGTCGGCATCGCCGAGCAGCATGCGGTAACGTTCGCGGCGGGGCTTGCGGCGCAGGGAATGCGGCCGTTCTGCGCGATCTACTCGACCTTCCTCCAGCGCGCCTATGACCAGGTGGTCCACGACGTCGCGATCCAGAACCTGCCGGTCCGCTTCGCGATCGACCGCGCCGGGCTGGTGGGGGCGGACGGGGCGACCCACGCCGGCAGCTTCGACGTGACGTATCTGGCGACGCTGCCCAATTTCGTGGTCATGGCGGCGGCGGACGAGGCCGAACTGGTGCACATGACGCACACCGCGGCCCTCCACGATTCCGGGCCGATCGCGGTGCGCTATCCGCGCGGCAACGGCACCGGCGTGGCGCTGCCCGAGACGCCCGAGCAGCTCGAGATCGGCAAGGGCCGGGTGGTGCGCGAGGGCAAGACGGTGGCGATCCTGTCGCTCGGCACGCGGCTGGCCGAGGCGCTCAAGGCTGCCGACCAGCTGGAGGCCAAGGGGCTGTCGACTACCGTCGCCGACCTGCGCTTCGCCAAGCCGCTCGACGAGGCGCTGATCCGGCGCCTGCTCACCACCCATGAGGTGGCGGTGACGATCGAGGAGAATTCGGTGGGCGGCTTCGGCGCGCACGTGCTGACCATGGCGAGCGACGAGGGGCTGATCGACGGCGGCCTGAAGCTCCGCACCCTGCGCCTGCCCGACCTGTTCCAGGACCAGGACAAGCCTGAGGTGCAATACGCCCAGGCCGGGCTGGACGCGGAGGCGATCATCGAGACGGTGCTGAAGGCGCTGCGTCACAACAGCGCGGCGGTGCCGGAGGGCGCGCGGGCCTGAGCTTGCGGGTGCGCACCTTTGGCTATACATTGCGAAGCTGTATATCCGGAGGAGTGGACATGCAGATCGCTAGGTGGGGCAACAGCCTCGCCGTCCGTATCCCGGCCGATGTCGCCCGTGAGCTGGGGCTGAAGGAAGGCGATGACATCCAGTTGTGCGCGTTGAACGCCGACCAGGTTGCGATCATCACCGAACGACAGCGCCGCGAGGCTGCGCTGGAACGGCTGCGCCAGTTTCGAGGGACTTTCCCCGCGGACTACAAATTCGACCGCGAGGAAGCCAGCGCACGGTGACGTCGAAAGCCTTTTTCGACACTAATGTCCTCGTCTACGCACAGGGCAGCGATCCGGTGAAAGCGGCACGTAGCGACGAGTTGCTTGGCGGTGGCGGATGGGTCAGCGTGCAAGTGCTCAACGAATTCGCGAGCGTCGCCCGTAGCAAGCTCCGGCTTGACTGGGCATATGTCGCGGAGATGGTCGAGGCAGTTATGCCTTTGGTTGCGGTTCAGGACCTCACCTTGGCGGTGCATCGGGCTGGGATTGTTCTCGCCCGGCGCCATCAACTGTCGATCTGGGACGGGCTGATCGTCGCCGCCGCGCTGGAGGCAGGATGCGACGTGCTGTGGTCGGAAGATATGCACGATGGGCTCGTGATCGATGGACGGTTGCGGGTCGCCAATCCCTACGTACCGTCCTGACCCGCGTTGCCCAAGCACCGCGCTGACCAGCTCCTCGTCGATCGCGGCCTCGCCGAGAGCCGCACGCGGGCGCAGGCGCTGATCATGGCGGGGCTGGTGTTCGCCGGCGACCGCAAGATCGACAAGCCCGGCCAGGCGATTGCCGCGGACGTTGTGCTGGATGTGCGCGGGCGCGATCATCCCTGGGTGTCGCGCGGCGGGATCAAGCTCGCGCATGGGCTCGCCCATTTCGGCTGGGACGTGACCGGCTGCGTCGCGATCGACGTGGGCTCTTCCACCGGCGGGTTCACCGACGTGCTGCTCACCAAGGGCGCGATCCTCGTCTATGCCGTCGACAGCGGCACCAACCAGCTCGCCTGGAAGCTGCGCCAGGACCCGCGCGTCGTCGTGCTGGAGCAGACCAGCGCGCGAATCCTGACCCCCGAGCACATCCCGGAGCCGATCGACATCCTTGTCTGCGACGCGAGCTTCATCGGCCTCGCCAAGGTGCTCGAGCGGCCCTTGTCCTTCGTCCGCCCGGGCGGTCGGCTGATGGCACTGATCAAGCCGCAGTTCGAGGCGGGGCGCGAGGAAGTGGGCAAGGGCGGCGTGGTGCGCGATGCGGCTGTGCGCGAGCGGGTCTGCGGCGAGGTTGTCGCCTGGCTCGCCGGCCAGGGTTGGCGGGTCGCGGGCGTCGTCGAAAGCCCGATCACCGGCCCGGAGGGCAACGTCGAATACCTTGTCGCGGCAACGCGCGACTAGGGCGGTCACCTTGGGGGTTGGGCTGTCCTACAACGGGTGATCCGGCATAGGGTCGGCGGGTTTACCAGGCGAGCGCCGATCACGAGGAGGCAAAACTGTCGTTGCGCGCGAAAGCAGCGTCGTTGGCGTTACTTTGATGTAACTTTTGGCCGAACCGAACTCCTGTCGAGCGAGATTTGACCGTATTCGGGAACGCGCGCGGACAGCGGCCGCTTTACGGGGCGCGATCGTCGCGGCACAGACGCCCCTGAGGAGACTGGCGTGGGCGGAATCGCTTCCAAGGGTCAATTGCGGATGTCGTTCGCGCGGTGGGCGATGGTGATCGTGCCGCTGATCCTGCTGCTCGGCTTCGCCTCTGGCCGCGCCGTTCCGGCCGGCGATCAGAGCCGGTGGTATGCCGCGCTCGCCAAGCCGGAGCTGACGCCGCCGGGGTGGATCTTCCCGGTGGCCTGGAGCCTGATCTACGTGCTGATGGGTTTTGCGCTGGCGATGATCATCAATGCCCGCGGCGCGCGCGGGCGCTGGCTGGCGGTGGCGTTCTTCGTGCTCGGCTTCGTGCTGGCGCTGGTGTGGATGCCGCTGTTCTTCGGGGCCCATCGCGTCGGCGCGGCCGTGATCCTGCTGGGGGCGATGGTGGTGATCGGCATCGTCACGACCGTGGCGTTCGGCCGCATCCGCAGGGCGGCGGGCTGGCTGATGGTGCCGTATCTCGTCTGGATCAGCTTCGCCGGCGTGCTGACCTGGCGGATCGGCCAGATCAATCCGGACGCCGAAAGACTTGTGCCGGCCGCCCATACCTCCCAAATGCTGTAGCGCCGCAAGCGAGCGGCAGGAGATAGCAGCGTGCAGGCCGACAACCGGTTGTTCGACGATTTCGCCAAGTTCGTGAACGGCGCCGCCGGCACCTTCGCCGGCATCGGCCGCGAGGCGCAGGACAGCGCCCGGTCGCGCGCCAAGGAGTGGATCGGCGGGCTCGATTTCGTCAGCCGCGAGGAGTTCGAGACGGTCAAGGCGATGGCCGCGGCCGCGCGCGACGAGGCGGATGCGCTGAAGGCGCGGCTGGATGCGCTAGAGGCCAAGAGCGCCGGCCCGGTGCCCACCGTCTGACCACGCTCCACGCCGCCAGCCGCTTTGCCTCCGCGGCCGGATCGTGCGATAAGTACGACGCATGATGCTCGACCAGCACGACACCGAGAGTGACGCCGCCGCGCCCATCGACATGCTCGAGGCCTATTTCGCCGCGCATGGCTGGGAACACGAACGCCACGACGAGGAGATCGTCGCGACGGTGAAGGGCAGCTGGACCAGCTATGAGCTGCGCGCGATGTGGCGCGACGACGACAGCGTCCTCCAGTTCCTCGCCTTTCCGGACATCAAGGTGACCGACGATCGGCGCGCGGCCGTGTACGAGGCGATGGGGCTGGTGAACGAGCAGCTGTGGATCGGCCACTTCGAGCTGTGGTCGTCGAGCGGCATCCTGCTGTTCCGCCATGCTGCGATGGTCGACGGCGACGACGAGGGGACCATGTCGCTCGCGGCTGCCGAGCTGCTGGTCGAGTCTGCGATCGACGAGTGCGAGCGCTTCTACCCCGTATTCCAGTTCGTGCTGTGGGGCGGCAAGACACCCAAGGACGCGCTCGCCGCCGCGCTCATCGAGACGCACGGCGAAGCCTGAGGTGATGGGCCTTGCGGGCTTTCCGGACGGGCCGCTGTGGCTCGTGGGCTGCGGCAACATGGGCGGGGCGATGTTGCGCCGCTGGCTTGCGGCGGGCCTCGATGCGCGCCGCGTGACGGTGGTGACGCGCAGCGGCGTGGGCGTCCCGGCGGAGGTCCGCTCGGTCACCGCGCTGCCGATGGACGAAGCGCCCGCCACCCTGATGCTCGCCGTCAAGCCGCAGCAGCTCGATGCGGTCGCTCCGGGTCTTGCAGGCGTGCGTCCGTCGCTGCTGGTGTCGATCCTTGCCGGAGTGGAGGAGGCGGCGCTGGCCTCGCGCATTTCCGCCGGCGCGATCGTGCGGGCGATGCCGAACCTGCCGGTCGCAATTGGGGAGGGCGTTACCGCCTTGTATAGCAGCATCGATGATCCGGCTGCGCGCGCCGCGGCGGCAGCGCTCGCGGCGCCGCTCGGTCATGTCGAGTGGATCGCGGAGGAGGTGCTGTTCGACGCCGTCACGGCGCTCTCCGGATCCGGACCTGGCTTCGTGTTCCGCTTCGTCGACGCGCTCGGCAGGGCTGGCGCGGCGCTAGGGTTGCCCGAGGATCAGGCGCGCCGGCTCGCGATTGCTACCGTTGCGGGGTCTTCGGCGATGGCGATGGCCTCCGACCAATCGCCGGCGGAGCTTGCCGAGCGGGTGGCGAGCCCCGGCGGATCGACGCGCAAGGGCCTCGACGTGCTCGACTCGGGCGAGGCGCTGGTCCGCCTGCTGACCGAGACGCTCGCGGCATCCGCCCGCCGGAATGCGGAGATGACCGCCGACGCGCGCGGCTAGCGAAGCCCTTCGACTAGCGGCAGCTCATCCTCTTCGACGAGTCCTTCGAGCACCGCCCAGAAGCCGGACACCGCCTGCTGGCCGGCGCGAGCATAAGCCCGCGACATCCGCGCGCGACCAGCCTCGAACAGCTCGTTTTCCAGCGCGGCTCCAGCTTCGGTGAGGCGCAGTAGCCGCTGCCGCCGGTCGCGCTCGCCGGGCCGGGTATCCACCAGCCTGCGCTCCGATAGCTCGTTGAGGACGCGTCCGAGCGACTGCTTGGTGATCGACAGCAGGGACAGGAGATCGCTCACGGTCAGCCCCGGCTTGCGAGCGATGAAGTACAGCGCCCGGTGATGCGCGCGGCCGAGCCCCAGCTGGGCCAAGTCCCGGTCGATCGAGCGGGTGTAATGGCTGTACCCGAAGTAAAGCAGTTCCATCCCGCGGCGCAGTTCGGGTTCGCGCAGGAACAGGGGGGAGGCGGTGGACGCTAGGGCAGACATGTTGACCGGTTTAGCCAACGGTCTTACGCGACGGCAAGCGCCCTGTGACGAGAATCCGCTCCATGTTGCCTGCGACCAGCACCGATTTCCGGTTCGATCCCCACCCGTCGCCGGTTGCCGCCAGCGAGCGCGCAGAGCGGCTGGTCGACCCAGGCTTCGGGCGGGTCTTCACCGATCACATGGCGCTGATCCGCTGGAGCGAAGAGCGCGGGTGGCATGACGCCGCGATCACCGCGCGGGTGCCGCTGACGATGGATCCGTCCGCCGCGGTGCTGCACTACGCGCAGGAGATCTTCGAGGGGCTCAAGGCCTATCGGCTCGCCGATGGCGGCACCGCGCTGTTCCGCGCGGATGCCAATGCCCGGCGCTTTCGCGACTCGGCCCGTCGGCTTGCGATGCCCGAGCTGCCGGAGGAGCTTTTTCTCGAGTCGTGCCGCCGGCTGGTGGAAACGGAGCGGAACTGGATCCCCACCATCGAGGGCGGCGCGCTGTACCTTCGGCCGTTCATGATCGCGAGCGAGGCGTTCCTGGGCGTCAAGCCATCGGCCGAGTATCTTTACATGGTGCTTGCCTCATCGGTGGGCAATTATTGGAAGGGCGGCGAGCGCGCCGTCTCCATTTGGGTGTCGGAGCAGTTCACGCGCGCCGCGCCTGGCGGCACCGGCGCCGCAAAATGCGGCGGCAACTATGCTGCCAGCCTCGCCGCGCAGGCGGAGGCGATCCGCCAGGGGTGCGACCAGGTCGTCTTCCTCGACGCGGCCGAGCGCCGCTGGGTGGAGGAACTTGGCGGCATGAATGTGTTCTTCGTGTTCGACGACGGCAGCCTGCAGACTCCGCCCCTGAGGGGCACAATCCTGCCGGGGATCACCCGCGCTTCGATCATCCGCCTGGCCCGCGATGCCGGTTTGACGGTGCGCGAAGAGGGCTATGCGATCGACCAGTGGCGAGCCGATGCGGCGAGCGGGCGCCTGACGGAGGCGTTCGCCTGCGGCACCGCCGCTGTGGTCACCGCAATCGGCGAGGTTGCGGGGGTGGACGGGCGCTTCACGGTTGGCGGCGGCGGCCCCGGACAGGTGACGCAGCGCATCAAGGCCGAGCTCACCGCAATTCAGCGCGGTGCGGCGCCGGATCCACACGGTTGGGTGCAGCGGGTCGTCTGACTTGCCCGAGAGAGTCGAAAACGGGGTTTGCACCGCCGCCGGCACGGTTATAAGCCCGCGCTCCCTGATGGGGCGTCGCCAAGCGGTAAGGCAACGGTTTTTGGTACCGTCATACGCAGGTTCGAATCCTGCCGCCCCAGCCAATCCATAGCTAAGTTGTTGACTTGCTGACATTACCGCTGGGTATGTCGCTCGTGGCGACCGGATGCCGACGCCTATGAGTCGCTCGGCCGGATGTATGCCGAGCATGCGGACTTCCGGTCGATGTACCATGCCCTGCATCCACACATGGCTGATTTTATGAAACAGGCGATGGCCTGCCACGCCCGAACCGCTCTCGGTGAGAGCAGTCGATTAACCGCCGCACACTTCTCACCACCATATTCGTCGGAGCCACAGGCATGACTGCGAGCAATCTAGAAGCGGCCGTTTGGCAGGAGCAGGACGCCACCGTCCCGGTATCGGGCGTGGAGATCGCCTGCCGTATCACGATGCCGCACCGTACGCCCCGCGGTGCAATCCTTCTCATACCCGGATCGCTCTACAGCGACGTCGATGGCAACTATCCGTCGATGAACATGCGGCCTCATGCCTATGCCGACCTCGCGTGGCAGCTTGGTCAACGCGGCTTCGTCGTCCCGCGTATGGCTAAGATCGGACCCGGCACCGGCTCGCGCACGATCGATGCCGACGCTGCCCGCCGGCATATCGACTTCCCGACTCGCGTCGATGTCGCACTGGCGGGACTAGCCCTGCTTCGCCGCACCGTATCGGCGCAGCCGGTCATCATTGCCAGGATAGCGAGGGAGCCGTAGTCGCGTCCCTCCTCGCCGGCGGACGTGCCGCTGCCGGGATCGACGGCGTCGTCAGCCTTTTCCGGCCCCGCATTGCCGCTCCTGTCGATCCTTCGCGCGCAGGTCGCCGCCATGTCGCCGCCAGGCGCTGCGCCCGACATGACGATGTTCGACCGCACGGTGACTGCCATCCGGGCGGGCGAGCTCCTACCGGCCGAAGCAAAGGCCAACCCGCAGACCGCCATGCTGGCGTCGATGCCTGAGGAAGGACTTGCCTATATCCACAGCGCCGATCGCGTCGATCCGGTCACAGAGCTGGCGAAGGTCAAGGTGCCGGTGCTGATCGTGCAGGGTGGCAGAGACGACTCTGTGCCGGCATCGCATGCGGACATGCTGCGCGCCGCCAGGGCCAGTCTGCCGACCAATGTCGCGGCGTTCCCGAACCTGACGCACTTCTACAAAGCTGCGTCACCGGGCCTACTGCCGATGCAGGCGATCGCCCTGAGGCGCAGAGCGATCCGGCCGTGGCGGATGCGATCACGGCTTGGGCGGGTCATCTGGCCAGGTAGATCTTTCGACCGCTCGATCACAGACTTCCTCCAAACACGCCTGGCGTTCCTGCTCGGCCTTCCCGACGTGAAAAGCCTGCGGGAAGCGGCAGGCATTCAGCCGCCGGCTTTGCCGCTGCTATCCAAGTGAACGAATGGCCGAAGCCGGGGAGCAGAAATCACCGGGCGAATGACCGCTTGTGGGTCCCAAGAGCCGTTCTACCGGCTGATCGCCCGATTTCCGGCTGCTCCGCTGCGAGGAGACCTATATGTCTTGAGAGACGTCTTATCGGGCCGACGCAGGCGAACGGTTGAACGCCGCGAGGCTGGCGATCGTGAGCACCTCTACGCCGGTCTTGATCGACGGTTCGGGGGCGGGGGCGAAATACGGCGAATGGTTGACCGGCAGCGGTTTGCCCTCGGCCTTGTACCGCGCGATCGTTGCAGGCTCGTAGCCCCCGATGCCGAAATAGACCGAGCGGCCGGCGCCTGCTTCCACGAAGGCGGAGTAGTCTTCACTGGCGCTGCCGCCGGGCTCGGATTCAGGGACCAAATCGATGCGGTGAGACGGCAAAGCCACCACGAGCAGCCGTGCGTACTCTGCGGCTAACGCGGCATCATTGATTACTGACGCGGCGCCAAACAGGTGGCGCACGTCTGGAGCAGGTGCGTGAGCCATTTCCGCCACCGCCTTTGCCGTGGTCGCCACCCCTTCGTTGAGCAATGCGCGCACCTGCGGGTCGAACGAACGCAGGGTGAGCTGCAGATCGGCATGGTCGGGGATGATGTTGGCCACCGTGCCGCCATTGAACGAACCCACCGTGACCACGCCGAACTGCTTGGGATCCTTGCGGCGACTGATGACGGTCTGGACGTCGGTGACGAACTGCGCGCCTTCGACGATCGGGTCGATCGCCTTGTCGGGCATGGACCCGTGCGCTCCGACGCCGTGAAAGGTGATCGCAACCGTATCAGATGCGGAACTCATCACGCCCTGCTTGATGGTGACCGTACCGGTAGGATCGGGGCCGACATGCGCGGCGATGGAAAAGTCCGGGCGAGGAAAACGAGTGAACAGACCGTCGGCGACCATCGCCTTGGCCCCGCTGATGATCTCTTCCGCAGGCTGAGCGACGAACAACAAGGTGCCGTGCCACTGATCCTTTATCGCGAGCAGGGCATCGGCGGTGCCGATCCACCAAGCCATGTGGATGTCGTGGCCGCAGGCATGGTCGACCGGCGTTGGCTTGCCCTCCACGGGTTGCTCTGCATGACTGGCATACGAAAGGTCGGTCTTCTCCAGCAGCGGCAGGGCGTCCAGTTCGGTGCGGATCATCACCGTTGGCCCGGCACCGTTGCGATAGATCGCGACCAGGCCGGTCTTGCCGACGTGCTCTGTTACGGTAAACCCAAGGGCGCGCATGCGGGCAGCGAGCACGGCCGCGGTACGCGTCTCCTGAAACGCCAACTCGGGATGGGCATGGATATCGCGGTACAGCGCCTCCAGCTCCGGATAGCCGCGGTCGAGCGCTGCATCGATCCGCTGGCGAGTGGCGGCAGGATCGGGCGACACCGGCGGCGTTGCCGGCGCTGCCGACACGGCGGCAAGCAGGGCGAGGGTGGCCGCGACGCTCATTGCACATCTTCCGCCAGCGCATCGGGACGACGGGTATCGGCGGCGCCGAGAAAGCGGCCGTGGTCCACCATGATCGACTGCGTGCTGCCCATCGTCAGCGACGGCTTCACCTTGTGCCCGCGCGCCTCGAGCAGCGGCACGATGTCGGGCGAGAAGCCGTCTTCCAGTTCAAGCGGCGCGTCGCCCCAGCCCTGGTTGATGCGGGGCCGCTCGGCGGCTTCCGCGACGTTGAGGCCGAAGTCGATCACGTTGACCAGCATCTGCGCCATGGTGGCGACGATATAGCCGCCGCCAGGTGTTCCCGTCACCAGCCAGGGCGCATCGTTCTTGAACACCATCAGCGGTGTGATGGTGGAGCCGAGGCGCTTGCCCGGCTCGGGAGCGTTCGCCTTCGCATTGGCGTCCTGCCGACCCCAGGCGAAGTTTCCCAAGGAATTGTTGAGCAAAAATCCCGTGCCCGGCGCGACGACGTGGGCGCCGTAGGACGCGCTAAGCGTGAAGGTGTTGCTGACCGCGTCTCCCTCTGCGTCGGCGACGACAAGATGCGTCGTGTTCTTGCTTTCAAAGGGGTAGGGATTGCCGTCGGGCACCGCCTTGCCGTCAAGCGAGCGATCCATTCTGATCAGCTTAACCCGTTCGTCGGCAAAGGCCTTGCTGGCGAGCCCGGTCCCCGGCGTGTGCCACTGCGGCGCGCCGCCGACCAACCGCCGGTCGGCATTGGCGATCTTCATGGCTTCGGCGATCACGTGCAGGCTATCGACGCTGCCCCAGCGATAACGCTGCATGGGGAAGTGCTCGATCAGGTTCATCGCCTCGGCCAGTGTTACGCCGGCAGATGTCGGCGGCATGTACGCGATCTTGAGGCCCCGATAGCTCGACCAGATCGGCCCCGAGACCTCTGGGCGAAAGGCGGCGAGATCGGCCATGTCGATGATGCCGCCCCCCGCGTGAATGCCGGCCACGAGGCGGCGCGCGACCTCTCCCTTGTAGAAGGCTGTCGGGCCGCCATCGCGCACTCGCGTCAGCGTCCAGGCGAGGTCGGGCTGGCGGAACCGCTCGCCAGGCCGATAGGCGCTGCCGTCCGGCTTCAGAAACGCAGCTCGGGCGCCCGGATCGCGCATCAGAACGGTGCGACGCCCAGCGGTCGCTTCCGCCTCGCCCTCGCTCAGCAGGATGCCTTCGCCTGCCAGTCCAATCGCGGGGTTTACCACCTTCGCCCAGGACAGCCGGCCGAAACGGTGGTGAGCTTCCCACAAGCCGGCGACCGTCCCGGGCACGGCAACGCCGGCAAAAGTCATTTCCTTGGCATGATCGATCTTGCCGTCCGGCCCGAGTAGCAGATTGGGGGTGATCGCGTGCGGCGAGACGCCATAGTAATTGATCGCGATGTCCTGGGCTGGCTTGCCGCGGCGTGCGGCCATATGGACCAGCATGTAGCCGCCGCCACCCAAGTTGCCGGCCCGGGGCAGTGCCACCGCCTCGGCCAGTGCGGTCGCCACCGCCGCATCGACGGCATTGCCGCCCGCGCGCAGGATGGCGGTGCCGACGCGCGTGGCGATCGCGCTCTGGCTGGAGACCATGCCGCCGCGCCCGATCACGGGCGAGTGGATTTCGCCGTAGCCGACGATATCGCCGCCGCTCGCGTTCTTCGGCGCTTCCTCATCCTGCGCCACGGCGACCGTGGCCACGGCGAGGGCTGCTGCCACCGCCGCGACGGTCCTGCCTGTCTTGCCCCTCATCAGAAGCTAACTCCGACACTGGTGTACCAATAGCGGCCATAGGGTGAATAAAGCTGGCCGTTATACCCCGCAGCCGACAAGGGCGGGCTGGCGTTCGCGATGTTGCGCACGCCCAGCCGCAGCCGGTACTGGTACTTGCGCGGGTCGGGAATCGTGAACTGGGCATAAAGATTGCCGGTGATCTGGCTGTTCTCGAGATAGTAGCCACTGTTGTCGGCAAGGTCGGTGTCGTCAATCGAGCCCGTATATTGGCTATAGGCGCCGATCTGCAGTTGCTGGTAGCTCCAGGTCAGTGCCGCCGATCCCCGCCAGCGCGGTCGGCTGCCCTGGCGGATCAGGTCGCCGCCGCCGGTAATGACGGTTCCGGCGTTGATCGTCCCCGCGGCACGGGCTGCAAGCAGCTCCGCGATTTCCGCCGATGGATCGCGGTAGAACTTGTTCAGATAGGCGATGTTAACGTCGAGATTGAAGCTGCCGATGCTCGTGTCGCGCAGCTGCCAGTTGAGCCCCAGGTCGATGCCCGACGCGGTCTGGGGCAGCAGATTTCGATACTGGTCGGTGACGTAGAGCACCTGGCCGACCGGTGCGAGCCCCGTGCCGGCGAACGCGGCGACATCGTCGGCAGTGGCGGCGGCACGGACGACATTGGGGTTCGTGGTGCCTTGCAGCCGGTCGAGATAGTCCAGGATCAGCGCGTTGCCCTCGCCGAAGATGCCCACGATCCCCTTTTGCCGGACGTTCCAATAGTCGGCCGTCACCGTGAACTTACCCATGCTGGGGGGCAGGAACCGGGGTTCGAGGACGATGCCAGCAGACCAACTGTCGCTGGTTTCCGGTTTGAGGTCGGGGTTGCCGGAACGCTGCGCCAGCGTGCTGAAACTCTCCCCGCAATTGGCAAAGCCGGTGATGCGCTTTGCGCGCAGGTCCGCCTCGCAGCGGATATAATCGGTGCGGCTGTTGCTGCGTGACACCACCGTGGCGTTTACCTGCTCGAGGTTAGGCGCCTTGAACCCCTGCGACCAGGAGCCGCGCAGCCGCACCCCGTCGACAATATCCCAGGCGGCAGCCACCTTTGGCTTCGCCACATCGCCCACGTCGCTATAGTGCTCGAACCGCCCGGCGAGCTGAAGCTCGACGCGATGCACCAGCGGGATGTGCATGTCGGGGGAGATCACGGGCACCGCGAGCTCAGCATAAGCCGAGGCGACGACGCGGGTGCCGTGTGTGTCGGGTGTCTGACTGGTGCCGATCAGATCGCTGGCATAACTGATCCCGGTCACGGAATCGGTGAAGCCGATGGTGCCGTCGACGCGCGGGTCCCGGTCGTCATCCTGCGTTTCGCGCCGAACCTCGGCACCGATGGCGAGCCCCAGCGATCCTCCGGGCAACGAGAACAGGCTGGCGTTGCTGCCCTTGAGGTCCGCAAGGGCCAGGCTGGACGTATCGCGACGCTGGGTCCTGATGCGGATGGCGTCGATCGCCGCGGCACTGCTGGGCGTCGTATCGGCCAGGCTGCCGTTCGCGATGTTACCGCCGTTGAATGGGTTGTACGCATCAGGCGTCGAGAGCGCGAGCTGGCGCTGGAGCAGCGTTGCGCTGATCCCGCTCGACGTGTCGGTGACCCCGGCTTGCGAATAAAGGCCCGCGGTTTCCCACGAAAAGCCGCCAAGGTGGAAGCGCAATCCTCCGAGCAGGCGGTACTGGTAGTTCGACACATCCACTGCGTTGGGGCCGGCGTCGGAGAACAGATAGGAGCGAATCGTGACCGGCAAGCCTGCGGCGGGAACGTTGGTCAACCCCGCAATCCGGTTCGGATTGGCGGTGCCGTTGGCGAATGTCACGGGCCCAAACGGGTTATAGTAGTTGGAGGACGGGACCGTGATCGGCACCGACGACAAGGTATAGGTCGGGATCTGGATGCTATGCGTTTCCGCATGGTAATAACCTGCCTCGCCGAACACCTCGAGGCCATCGGTGATGTGATAGTGCCCGGTAAGGAACAGGTTGATACGATTAACCGATGGGATCACCGTGGTATTGTTCGCCAGCGGCGCGTCGTAGCGGAGGTCGCGATTCGCGGCGGTGGAGGCGAGTGAACCTGTCGCCAGGCAACTCCCGTTGACAAAGGCATAGGCGCAGCCCGCCACGCCCTGCTGCTGGATGTGGAACAATCCGGCCGAGCTGGTCAGTGCGGTGGTGCCGCGGCGCAGCGTCCCTGCCGTGCTGGGTGTCGCGAGGCTTGCAAACGGGGATGTCGACTGGCGGCCGTCGAGCGTGGTCGCGCCGGCGAACCGCGTGTCGGCGAACAGAGCGCGCTTGTCCGCGGAGGCGGTATAGAGCTCGTCCGCTGCGTTGAGCGCGTCACGGTGAGTGAAACTGCCGAACAGCGTCACGTTGCCTCGATCGAAGTTGTGGCCGATCGTGCCGTTGGTGGTGCTTTCGCGCAGGTGAGTGCCCTCGGCATAGCCGTATTGTGTGTCGAGGCTGACCCCTTGAAAATCGTTGCGCAGCACGGTGTTGACCACGCCTGCAACGGCATCGGTGCCATAGATGGCGGCAGCGCCTTCACGCAGCACTTCCAGGCGCTCCACGCCCGATACCGGTATGGCGTTGGTGTTGTACGAGATCACCGGCACCAGATTCTCGTCGGACTGGCTGACCGGATGGTTGACCAGGCGGCGGCCGTTGAGCAGCACCAGCGTGTTGCCCGCGCCAAGTTCGCGCAGGTTCACCGACCCCACGTCGCCGCGGGCCGAGTTGCTGCTGTTCGGGATATACGAGCTGTTGAAGGTGGCACCGCCCATCTGCGGGATGGAGCGAAAGAGTTCGTCGCCGGATACCGCCGCCGTGGCGGCGATGTCCGTACGTGAAATCACCGTGACGGGCAGTGCCTCCGTCACCCTGGAGCCCCTGATCTGCGAGCCGACGACAACGATGTCCGGAGCGGGCGCACCTTCCTGCACATCTGCGGTCGTGACCTGGTCTGCACCGGGGTTGGCCGCCGCCTTCGCCTGGCTTGCAGCCTGTTCGGCCGTTGTCTGCGGGGGCAGGACGGGTTGGAGGCTGGCGAGCTGCACGCCGGCGGGTTTCAAGGCAGCGACACCGGGGGCGAGGGTGAGGGTGAGCGCGATGACGTTGCCCCGTGCCATGGCGACCCGGAGCGGCGTTCTGTTGATCAGCTTCTGCAACGCCGCACGTGGCGCCATGGCGCCTTGAACGGAGCGCGATCGCAACCCTGCCACCTGATCGTACGGAAAGAGGATGCGCAGCCCGGACTGGCGGGCAAATTCTGAAAGTGCCGTCTGCACGGGCTGTTCGCTGATGTGGAAGACAACATCGCCCCCTGCTGCCTCCGCCGTGACCGGCTGGGCCGCCAGCGGCGCGGCGACCAGGGTCGAGGCGGAAGCCAGCAGAAGATAGCTTAGGCCGCGATGGATCATTGTTGGTGTCCCCTTGTTCGATCTTGTTTTCGCTCAGACGAATGGCGTGAAAAATTCCCCTACTTCCCGTGGAACAATTTCCGTGCTGCTCTCGGAGAAATGACGACAGAAGGTTGCACTGCCATTTGAGATTCGCCTAACATTGTGAGGCACGGTGGATGGAGATGCACGATCGCTGTTGACGCAACAGAAGCGCTTGCTGACCGCCATGCGTGGTTCGCGCGCACCATATTGCCGCACCAGGGGGCGCTGCACGCGCGCTTGCGGCGGATGATCGGCGACCTGCCCGAGGTGGAAGACCATGTCGCCGAGGTGCTCGCTCGCGCCTATGCCACACCCGACTATCATCGGGTCGGCGGGGCACGCGCTTATCTTTTCGGTATCGCGCGCAACCTGATCGTCGATGCGGCCCGGCGATCAAAAGTGGTGTCGTTCAACGTCGCAGTGGACGTCGATATCCTGCTCGTCGATGACGGCGTCGAGGCCGGGCTCCATGCCAGGGATGAGTTGCGACGGCTGCGCGCGATCGTCGAGGCGCTACCCGACCAGTGCCGGCGCGTGTTCGTGCTGCGGCGCGTGCACGACCTGTCGACCAGCGAGATAGCGGAAACCATGGGCCTGTCCGTCTCTACCGTTGAAAAGCATCTTACCAAGGCCGTGGTTCGCGTGATGCGAGCTGTCAGAGACCAAGAGGAATCGGGGAGTGGACGCAGCACACAGCCGGGCGCAGCGACAGTGCATCGAGGAGGAGGCCGCTAGGCTCGTCATCGATTTGGCGTCGCGCCCGCCGGACTCGGCCGCGCGGCACGAGGCCTTGCGATGGGCGGCGCAAAGTCCCACTCACGGCGTAGCGCTGGCGCAGGCCGAGGCCGCTTGGTCGAGCAGCGAGCGGCTGCGTGCCGCCCCCCCGGAGGAGGTCGGGCCGGCCGCCGATGATGTCCATGCGTCTCCGAACCGCCGCAGGGTCCTGATGAGCGGCATCGCGGCGGGTGTGGTCGCGATTCCGTCAGCGCTGCTGCTCCGCCAGATGCTGCGCGGCGAGCGTCTCGCTACGGGGATTGGCGAACTGCGGACCGTGGCGCTAGCGGACGGCTCGACGCTCCACCTCAACACCGACACGCTGGTTGACGTGGACCTCAGGCCCGGCGCACGCTTGGCAACCCTGCTGCGCGGCGAGGCGATGTTCGACATCGCTCAAGACGCGCATCGCCCCTTCCTGGTCTCGGTAGGGGCCGCAACGCTGCGGGCGATGGGCAGCGCGTTCAACGTCCGCTTGCATGACAGTCTTGTCGAACTGGTCGTGGAGCGCGGCCTTGTCGGCGTTGTCGATGGGGGCCGCAGCCTCCAGCGCGTTGCTGCCGGGAACAGCGCGGCCATTCACGACGGCGCGATCGCCATCAATCGCCTAGCGCCGGATATGGTAAGTCAACGTTTGGCTTGGCAGCAGGGTATGATCAATTTCGATGGACAAACGCTTGCCCAAGCGGTGGACCAGTTCAACCGTTACTTACCGCATCCTCTGGTGATCGCCGATCCGAGCCTCGCCTCTCTCCGTCTCGGCGGGACGTTCGCCATCAACGAAGCAGACAAATTCGTGGACGCCCTTCAGCAAAGTTTTGCTGTCAAGGCCGTGCCGGCAGAAGACGGATCCGTCCTGCTCACCTCCAGCCGCTGCTTGGGGACGGGCGGATCCGGAACGTGCGGCTTCACAAGCAAATAGCTGGTTGTCTCGTCCAGTGGCTTGGTGGCACACGCCAGACTTTGTAGGGGAGGTAAAACTTCTAAGCTAACTCACTAGGCCGCGTGGACAAAGGGCAGCCAGAGCAATGCTGAGGCAAGACTGACGAAGCCGATGTAGGAGTCGGCGGTTTTGTCGTAACGGGTGGCGATCCGCCGCCAGTTCTTCAGCTTGTTGAACAGC
>Ga0210040_10003970_pt1 | contig 19606 bp, 17 predicted proteins | sample CryGeyCG12114_NA_FD_185462 | JGI IMG/M metagenome (GOLD analysis project Ga0210040, IMG submission 185462) | Groundwater microbial communities from aquifer - Crystal Geyser CG19_WC_8/21/14_NA (SPAdes) (version 2) | ecosystem: Environmental > Aquatic > Deep subsurface > Groundwater | place: USA... | reverse complement strand
CGCATCTATAAAAACGGAACACAAATTTTATCTTTATCCCCTTGGGAAGCAATATTTAAACATGATGGAAGAACACAAAGATTGATATCAAGTAAAAAATATGATGAAGACAATCCAAACAAAGTAATCTTTAATTACAACAATTCAGAAAAACTAATAAAAATTTCAAATTTTTCAATCAATGGAATGAATGGTTATGAAATGAATGTTTCATGGGTTAATGAAAGTAAAGAAGTTCGGGAAGTTGGCTTTAACATAAAAATTTATGAAAATAAAAGTTATGCAGAAATCAAATACATTTACAGAACAAAAAATGCTTATGTAAGTTTAGAACCATTGTCTTATGGAATATCCTTTGATAAGGACAAATTCAAATACATAAAAATTTTAAGAGACAGTGAAATAAAAGGGAATATACAAAGAAATGTTATAGAAAACGAAAAGAAAGGTTATTTGAATTTTGAAGAATGCGAAAAAGAAAAATGTGATAAAATAATAGCAGAGCAGTGGTTTATGGATAAAGGGAAATATGCATTTCCTGAAAAGGTTGTTGAAATTGAAGGTAATTTCAGCAGAATATCGCATTATTTTACATACAACCTTGTCCGATTGTATAAGTCCAATTTTAAAGAGTCATTAAAGATTTATGTGGAGTAAAAAATAAAATCTCATATTTTTGAATCCGTGATGAGCTTATTGTTGTCCAGAATAAGAGATATTTTTTAAATAATTCATATAAATCGTAAAGGTTTAATATTATATTTATCAAAAATGAATTCGGAAATAATCACAGCGGAAAGTGTAATAGAGGCATTGCCAAGGATTTTGACAGAAAGGCCGGATATATTGTATGAAGTTTATGCAATAATTGACAAAAAATTCTCCACAAAAGATGATCTTATCAGGATTTTAATTGAAATAGAAAAATCAAGAGAAGAAAGTAACAGGAGATTTGAAGCAATGGATAGGAGATTTGAAGCAATGGATAGGAGATTTGAAGAAGCAAGAGAAGAAAGTAACAGGAGATTTGAGGTGGTAGACAGGAGATTTGAAGCAATGGACAGGAGATTTGAAGAAGCAAGAGAAGAAAGTAACAAGAGATTTGAAGAAGCAAGAGAAGAAAGTAACAAGAGATTTGAAGAAGCAAGAGAAGAAAGTAACAAGAGATTTGAAACAGTAGACAGAAGATTTGAAGAGCTAATATTTGTGATAGGGAAGATAAAGGAAGATGTAAAAAATCACGAGGACTTTGTAAATATTATTGTTGGAGGATTTCAGAGAAGAGCAGGCAGAAGTTTAGAAAATATGGTTGCGGGAACATTACGATATGCATTAGACAGAGGAGACATAACTTCGGATAATTTAAAGTTAAGAGAAAAAGTAAAAGATACTAGAGGAATGCTTGGAAAAAAGGACAGAGAATACGAATATGATATTCTTCTTTCCAAGGGAAAAGATATTGTCTTTGAGATAAAATCCTGCCCCGACAAAGAAGATATAGAAAGATTTGCAGATAAATGTGAGCTGATAATAAAAGAGAAATGTCCCGATAAAAACAAGATTGAAAAGGTTCTTGTAACGCTTGATAAAAGTAGCGAGGTTGTAGAGACATGTGCAGAAAACGATATCATCCTGGTTTAATTTTAATGGCATTGTTTTTAATCTCCCAGCCCCCTTTCATCGTCCATGCGACAAAAATTTTTGAAATTTCATCACATTACGACATTAAACATAAGGGCTAAACTTATTTATTTTAAATTTTTTTTGGGTATTCAAATATAGTAAATTCGTTAATTTTTACGCCGACTTCGTTTGGAGATTTCAGAAATCTTGCAGATTTCTAAAATGGCAGAAAAGTTACGAATAAATTTTGCAACTATTATTATAACTATTATTATAACTATTATTATACCCACAATAATCAATGAAAGATGAAATTTTATAACAGAGAAAATGAACTTGAAGTGCTACAAGACCTTTCAGGTATTCCGGACAAAAGCGTGATGGCAGTAATCTTATGTATGAGAAGGGTTGGAAAAACAGAAATAATCAGGCAGTTTTTTAAAGATAAGAAAGGAATTTATCTGTATGTGGATAATGAAAAGACCCCGAAAGACCTTATTGAAGAATTTAATAAGACATTAGCATTAGAACATTCTTTGCCTTCTTATGTCAAAGCGTACTCATTTGGGATATTAGGAAATATTTATAACACACATTATTGTATTTGGTTTGCCTGATTTAGAATTGATGAATAAAAATTTATAATAAATTTAACAATTTCCGCAAAATGAAAGACAAGTTTGAAATTTTATTTTACCTTTCAGCAGTCCTGTCAATTATTGGCTTGCTGATACTTACCTATATCTCCCCTTTAATAAATCCACCTTTACAGCAGATAGAAGAAATTTCTCATGCAGATATTGAAAAGAAGGTCTATGTTGAAGGAACAATTGAAAAAGTTACAAAGCAAAAGGACAAATCAGCAACACTGAAATTTTATAATACACCTACAAAAATTTACCTTCCGAAAAACATACAGATGAATTTTGAAATAGGTGAAAAGATAAGGGCTTTGGGAACTGTCCAAATTTATCGGGGTGAATTGGAAATTACAATAAGCGATGCAAAGAATATTAAAATCATATAGGAATAATCTTTAAAGATTCAGAATTATTCAGAATTAATCAGAATTGACCTTAAAAACACATCTCCTTATTTCTGTTAAATTTTCATTTTCACAATTACAGGAATAAACATAGTCAATACCATTATTGAGCAAAAATTCTGTCTCATTGCATCTATATGCCAAAAATTTATCGCCTGATTCACAGTAATACAGCGATTTTACATCGGGGCCAAATGGAAAATACGAATATACTTTTCTTTCTGCAAAAATTGCCAGTCCCTTGCTTTTCCAACTATCTGCCAGAATTGTTGAATTTTTTGGAGTATTCTCTTTCATCCACACGAAATTTTCATAATCAGAACCATCGGCACTCATGATGTGATAATACTGGTAAGGACTGTGTTTTGGTAATTGATAAGGGCCGTGATGCAGCAGCTGTTCATACATAGAAAGAGAAATCAAAAGAACAACAACAATAATTCCAACCCTGAAAAACTTTCCTTTAAATTTCAGAATTTCGTAAACCCCAAACGCAGCACTTATTGAAAGAAGTATTGAAATGTAAATATAGATTCTTCCGAAAGGAAACAGAAAAATTTTTTGGAAATGAATATAAGCGAGAAGGTCAATTAAAAGCAGCAGCAATGATAAAGGAATTAGCAAATTTTTCCTGTAAATCAAGAAAAATATTCCAGTTGCAGACAATATTAGCGGAAAAATGCCGAAATAATCAGGAAAATAAATTATATCATCTAAATAAGTTTGTTTTGCAAATGTCCCGGCTTCAATACCTTTACTTAAAAGAAGAGGAAGGAACAATTGGATAACTATAACCAAAGAGATTGCTGATATTAACAAAATTTTAAAAATTTTATTTTTGGCTTTTACACCTTCTTCTGTATTTAATCTGAAAGCCAGTAAAATGATGTATGCGAGAATTATTGTCAAAACAGCAAATCCGCTCGGAGGATGAAAAAGCAAAGAGATGGAAATTAATGGAATGAAAGGGATTAAATTTTTATTCGCCGGCTCTCGTTCGTATCTGTCTATCAGAAAAAGAACACCAGGAATTGCTATAAATGAAATATTTACCGGAACGATAAATTTCTCCCCCAAAAAACCAACAGTTGTGGGAATTAATGCGATAAGTATGATTGCCACAAGTGCGGAAATCTTTGAGAATCGCCTTAAATAAATGTATGTGATGATGATAGAAAAAACGGAAAATATTACAGGGATAAATATAGTATTTTCCATTTTCATGTTCGTCCAGATAAAAATTTCAGAAAGAAAAATGTGATAGCCAATTTCCATATCATTGTGTTGGAATCTTCCTGTTGGGTCTGTCATGTTATTGATGTTTCCCTTTTCCAGAATTTGTTTTGCCGCCTCTAGGTGTATATATTCATCAACATGCAAAGGATAAGGATAATAAAAATGCGGGGAGAAATTTAAAATTAATGCAAATAGCATTGTTAATGTAACAATACTGCCAATAATAAGCAAATGTTTTCCTTCTCTCATTTTAAATTTTGTAATTTTGTAATCAAGTAATAATTAATATTGCTATACAATTATTGTAAAAGTACAAAATATTTAAAAATGAGTGGAAAGGACTACTATGAAATTTTAGGAGCAGGCAGGAATGCAACAAAGGACGACCTCAAACAGGCATACCGGAAAATGGCGATGCAGTATCATCCGGACAAGGCGCCTGCTGATAAAAAAAAGGATTATGAGGAAAAATTTAAAGAAATAAGTGAGGCTTATGCTGTATTAAGCAATGACGAGAAAAAGGCTCAATACGATAAGTTTGGAAGTGCCGGCATGGGAAATGTCAATCAGGAAGATATATTCAGAAATGCTGACTTCAGCGACTTTCAGGATATATTTTCCGGCTATGGCAGAGGTTTCGGCTTTGATGAAATTTTTAAAGGCGTTTTTGGGGGAAGAATGGGCAGACAGGGATACAGATATGAAACGCAAGGAGATAAGGGAGAGGATCTTGAATATACTTTATCAATAAATTTAAAGGATTCTGCTTTTGGAACAGAAAAGGAAATCAGATTTTTTCATAATGTTAAATGTCCGGAGTGCAACGGGAGCGGAAGCAGAGACGGAAAAATCATCACATGTGATAAATGTCATGGAAGAGGAGTCATACAGACATATAAAAGGGCCGGGTTTATAACCTTTACCAGTGCCCAGACATGCCCCAAATGTCATGGACAGGGCAACTTAAATCAAAATCCATGTAAGGTATGTCATGGAACAGGAAGGGCTAAAAAGGAAGCAAATGTTAAGGTAAGGGTTCCGGGAGGGATAAATAGCGGAGATAATTTAAAAATGACAGGACAGGGCAATTACGGGAAGTATGGACAGGGTGATTTATATATAAAGATTAATGTCATGGAGGATAATTTCTTCAAAAGGAAAGGTGATGATGTTTACTGTAATGTCAAGATTCCTTTTACTCTGGCAATATTAGGCGGAAAGATAGATGTTCCGACACTTCGGGGAACTGCTGTATTAAATATTTCTGAAGGAACCCAGCCGGGAACAATATTACGAATGAAAGAGTTAGGGATTCACAACGAAATGAGAAGGAATGTCGGAGATCAGTTTGTTGTTGCTGAAATCGAAATTCCGATGGGCCTGAATGAACGGCAGAAAAAATTGCTGATTGACTTTGATGAAGAAATGAAAAAATCAAAACACAGATTTAAATTCTGGTAATTGTTCTTTTTTTTAAATTAAAAAATTAATTTTTAATATCTCCTTGACAGATTTGAGCAGGACATACATGATTTCATGGAAGAATTATCTTTGTCAAGAAATAAAAAGCTGATAAAAGGTCTTGAAAGAGCGGAAGAAGATATTAAAGCAGGAAGGGCTACTCATTGCAAAAGCAGAGAAGAAATGCACAAATTTTTAGATTTGTTGAAGGAATAAGATGCAATACAAAGGTAAGAAACTTAATGATATATTGCCCGACCCATTAATAGGCAAACCCTGAAATATATTCATAAAGGCAAAAGACGAGTTCATATCGGTCATTTTGTGCTAATTTATTCAATAGAGAACTACAATAGAGAACTAATTTATTCAATAGAGAACTACAATAGAGAACTAATTTATTCAATAGAGAACTACAATAGAGAACTAATTTATTCAATAGAGAACTACAATAGAGAACTACAAAATTATTGCTGTGTCATTTGAGCATCACGACAAAGCTTGTTGATTATAGTCATTTTGACATCTTTTGATAATATTGTTTTTATCCATATATTTATTCTTCAAATATTTATTCTTCAAATCATAATATGTAATATTGATGTTCAAAATAAATAATCAAAAGTTGAAAAGTTCACTATAAATTATAAAATTTTATAAAATTATGAACTTTACAGGCATTGATCTTGCAGGAACAGCGAAACATGCTACGGGATTTTGCATTTTAACCGTATTGGATTTTGAGGGCGATAAATTTGCTGAAACCAAAATTTTAAGCACAGACAAGGAAATTATTGAAGAAACAAAAAAGGCAAATCCGGTTGTTATTGCAATAGATGCGCCGTTGAGCAGCGGAAACCGAAAATGTGATTATGATTTAAAAATTTATGGCGCCTTGCCATTAAGCTTAAAGAGTATGGAAATTCTGGCAGAAAGAGGAATAAAAATAAGCAATGAATTAAAAACCGAAAAATTTAATGTCATTGAGGTATTTGCAACGGCAACGGCAAAAATTTTAGGCTTTCATAATAAATCAAGAACAGCTGAACAAAAAGAGCTGATAAAGGTAATCAAAGGTATTGACAAACGACTGCTGAAAAAAGATGAAATAGATGCAGTTTTTTGTGCGATAACTGCTTATTTGTATTATTTCGGCAAAGCAACAGAAGTCGGAGACGAAAGAGGAAAGGTATTAATTCCTAAAATTTAAAATTTAAGTTTTATAAAAATTTTTTGAGATTTAAATTGAATATGTTTAAATATTAATTTTATAAGAGCAGATATACATAGCTCGCTCAACATTTTGCATCTAACATAGTTATGTGCCATATAGGTCTAAAAGATTGTTTTTTATGCTAAAAAATTTAAAATTATTACTATTATACAATGACAATGGAAAAACCAAAATTATTTGCTATAGGGCCTGTATATGTTAATGAAAAGGTCAGGAACGAGATGAGCAGACAGATGTTCAGCCACAGAAGCAATACCTACAGAGAACTGCACTCGTCTTTAGTGCAAAAACTGAAGAAACTCATGAAAACAAACAACGAAATTTTAATATTTACTTCCTCGTCAAGTGGAATTATGGAAGCGTGCGCCAGAAATTTAGTTAAAGGTGATGAAAAGGTGCTTTGTATATCATGCGGAGCATTCGGGGAAAGATTCGGAAAAATTTTTGAATTGAATGGCAAAAATGTTAAAATTTTAAGCAATGAGTGGGGGAAGGCAAATTTGCCGGATGAAATAGATAATGCATTGTCAGAAGATACTTATGCACTTGTTACACTTATTCACAACGAGACATCAACCGGGCTTATGAATCCTTTAAAAGAAATTTCAGATGTCGTGAAAAAGCATAATGTTCTGTTTGCTGTTGATACTGTTTCTTCAATGGGCGGAGCAAATGTGAATGTTGACGATTACGGAATAGATATTTGTTTTTTCGGAAGTCAGAAATGTTTAGCAACACCTCCGGGCATAGCGATAGGTAGTGTAAGTAACAGGGCATTAAGTAAATCAAAGGAAGTAAAAAATAAGGGCTTTTATCTGAACTTTGAAATTTTAAAGAAGTCAAATGATAAAAATGAGACGCCTGTAACTCCTCCGATTCCGCAGATGTTTGCTATGAGTATGTCCATTGACTTAATATTTGAAGAAGGGCATGAAAATGTAGTTGAGAGGCATAAAAACATTGCAAAATTTGTCAGAGACAGAATTAAAGATATCGGGTTTGAAATTTTTCCGGATGAAAATTTTGCGTCACAGACACTAACATGCGCTGATTTTGAAAATTTTAAGAAAGCATATCCTAAGTTTGATGTAAATGTTATGAAGGAAGAAATGAAGAAAAGGGGCTTTATTCTGGCAAACGGTTATGGAAAAATAAAGGATAAAACATTCAGGATAGGAAATATGGGAAATGTTATGAAGGATGATGTTAAAGAGATGCTGGATAATCTTGAAGAAGTTGTGAATATGTTTAAACCCAAGTTTGACACATAATTCTTAACGGTTATGTAGCATATGAAAGTAGGCCACTTTTATTCTTGTGAATTATTAATTAAATTTTGTGAATTAAATAAAAATTTTAATATCTGATATTTTTGATTACAAAATTTATAACTTAAAATTTTTTGTTTTAAATTTATATTTGTATTTTAAATTTATTTATGAAAAATTTAATATAAAAGAGGTGGCTCATTAGTCTAAGTACAGCGGTAGCTTTTAAAAAAGCTCCATAAGATTTATATAGATGTAGCCACCACTTATACACAGATTATTACACAAGAATACGATCTACTTTGTAGGTAGGTTATTATAGCAGTCTAATTAAACCAATGGCCTACCTCTATTTGGCACTCAACCAAATCAATTCTAAAACAAAATTTTAAGTATGTCTGCTGCCATCAGCGGATGCCTTACAAATTCAGCGGTTAAATTTTTTAGGAGTTTTGATGCCATATCCATATCTGCTGAATAACATACCTGTTTATGTTTATTCGCAAGCATCAGCATGTCATCGTGTTTCTTATACTTCCGGTTTAAAATTTTCCTTATTGTCAGATGCAGATAAAGTTCACTTCCGATTTCTTTTCTCCATCCGTTTTCATAATTTTTATCTGTCAGATGTTTTGCTGCCAGACACCCCATTATAACGCCTCCTCCTGTTGTTGCCTTAACATGTGCTGCCGCATCACCAACCAGCCGTAAATTTAAACCGCTAAACTTATATTCGGTTTTAAATTTTGGTGCATACATCGGAATTAAACCCGCCTGCTTTGTTAAAATTTCTCCGACTTTCCTATGCTGCTTTAAATTTTTAATAAAATTTTCCAGTTCGTCTCTGACATTTCTATAACATGCAATTCCAACCCTCGCATAATCCCCAACAGGAACAACCCACGCAAAGAAGTCCTTTGTCAGATGCAATTCAACCATGTCGCTTTCGCATTCGACAGAAATTTCATACTGCAATGCACTTAAAAATTCCGGAACCGTTAAATTTAATTTCCTGTGCAGTTTATAATTTGCTCCTGTTGCCATGACTAAATTTTTTGCATTGAACTCACTGCTTTTTGTTTTGACTGTCCAGTTTTCTCCGGCATTGATGTCCATTGCTTTTTCATTAATAAACCGGACACCGCTGTCAATCGCAGAGTTGAGAAGATAACTGTCAAACACCTTCCTGTCTATAACATATGCCTTTACATCATTTGTTCTGATTTCAAAGGATGTGTTCCGGGAGAAAAATTTTGCACCCCTGACCTTATTAAGGATAAATTTGTCAGGGTTTACATTAATCCGCTTAAATCCACTCCTGCTTATCAGGCCCGCACAATGAACCGGCTGATTTTCGTTTTTATGTTCTTCAATAAGGGTAACCTCTGTAACATCATTATCGTTAGTCCTTGCCAAAAATTTTGCTCCGTAAGCACCTATAACGCCTCCGATTATTATAATTTTATGCTCATGCATTTTTTAGAAATTTCTTAAATTTTTTGGCTTCTTCCATTATGTTTTGCATTTTAAAATATTTAAAAACCAAATAAAAAATTACAAAGGTTCTCTTTTTAAAATTAATAAATTACTCTACTTAACAACTTTTTACAAAGGAGTTAACGCAATATAATTATAAAATCACAAATAAATCTGTATTTCTAATGAAATATTCGGCCACTCTAAAAACAAAGAGTAAAATTTAATTTTTGCAAAATTGAATACAAACTGATCAACTCACGAACAAAAAGTTGTCATCTATAGTAAATTATAATCACAAACTTTATTGAAAAGTTTGGTGATATACCAACAAACTTTAAAATTTTTTGTCCGTTATATCCGTTATATCTGATACAAAACCAACTTCCATAAATGTTTAAATATAACTTTAAATATAACTTTCCTGTTTTACAGTGTATCATACCCCTCCTGCCATCATCAGCCCTTCCCTTTCATCAAAATTACACATCAGATTCATATTCTGAACCGCCTGTCCCGATGCCCCTTTAACTAGATTATCAATTGCAGAAATAATTATTATGCGGTTTGTGTGGGCGTCAAAATTTAGTGAAATTTCGCATAAATTTGTGTGTAAAACATCTTTCAGCTGGACTTCATCAACAATACGAACAAAAAATTCGTCTTTATAAATTTTGTTATAATGTTCTGCAATTTCATTAAAATCAGCAACACCGGAATTTTCCTTTAAAAAGATATGGATATCTGTAATAATTCCCCTTGAAATCGGCAGGAGTGTCGGTGTGAATGAAATTTTTAGACCGTCAAAATCCGATGTATTCTCAAAATCCGATATATTCCTTAACGTATTTTCAATTTCCGGGCGATGGCGATGGAATGAAACATTGTATGGCTTTAAATTACTATAAATTTCGCTGTGCAAAAGACCTTCTTCTGTCTTTTTTCCTGCTCCGCTCGTTCCCGAATGTGCATCAACGACAATTTTGTCTGAAAAAATTTTGTTCTTAAATTTCTCACTACAAATACCCTTCAATCCAAGTATCGCAGAGATTGCATAACAGCCAGGATTTGCAATCAGTCCAGCATTTTTTATTTTTTCCCTGAAAATTTCAGGACACCCATAAACAGCTTCATCCATTAAATTTACTGCTGTATGCTTTATTTTATATATGCTTTCATAAACATCAGCAGGCAATCTGAAATCAGCACTCATATCTATAACCTTGATTCCTTTTTCAATTAAGACGCCAGCGATTTTCATTGCCTCCCCGTTTGGCGTGCATAGAAAACAAACATCGCTGTCAATGTTATTTATTGTCTTTTCATCAAAGTCATAAAAATTCTGAAATTTATCAAATCTGGCAAGTGATTTGCTGGCAACACAGGCTTTCTTTCCAGCATAAGTCCTTGAATACGGCTTTACAGCATCGGCATATTTGTGATTTGCCAAAATCCGCATTAATTCAATTCCAGTGTATCCGCTTGCCCCGATAATTGAAATTTCCATTTTAAAATATTCTGTAGGTTATTGTTTTTTAAGTTGTGTCATTTAGTAAATTTAATATTTTAAGTTGTGTCATTTATTAATTAGTGTCCATCTATAAAGTATAAAATTTTGAAAAAATTTTAACTTTTTCAAGGTAAATTATTATGTTTTTGACAATTTAAAAATCTTACAGATTTTTAAAGATTGAAAATCTTACAGATTTTCAGTAAAATTACGAGTTTATAGATGAACACTAAATAATTAACAAAAAGTGTTCGCTCATATACTATGAGGTGCCATAAATGCTTCTTTAACATACCCTGATTGTTCATACCTTTCAAGAGAATCTTTTAGATTTTTTGCAGAATCTTTCCCGGTTTTTGTTTCATACACTATAAAAAATTTTAATCCCCTTTAAAAATTTCAAAATCCCTTCTCTTTATCAATACACATAATCAATCCCTTTATCGCATTCCTGCTTATCACCCCGTCTGAAAATTTCTTTAAAATTTTTTTCGGATTTAATGCAATTCCGAGTCCAGCTTTCTTAATCATTATCCTGTCATTTGCCCCGTCACCTACTGCAATAATATCATTAATGCTGATTCCTTCCTTCTTTGCTATCTCTTTCATTATTTTTGCCTTTCCATAAGCATCTATAATCTTCCCTTCCAAATTTCCCGTAAGTTTTCCGTCCTTAATTTCAAATTTATTCCCATAAGCATAATCAACAGGATATTTTTCTTTCAATACATCTGTAAAAACCGTAAATGCCCCGCTTATTATGGCAGTCCTATAATTCAGTTCTTTTAAACGATAAATTAATTCCTTTGCCTCTGGTGTAAAAACGACTTCATCAGCCATGTTTTTTAAAACATTTTCGTCAATTCCTGCAAATAATTTAACCCTATCCTTTATTGCTTTTTTAAATTCAAGCCGGCCTTCCATCGCATCCTTTGTTATTTTCTTAACTTCATCTTCAACATTTGCAAATTTTGCAATCTCATCAATAATTTCCTTGTCTATCAGTGTCCCGTCCAAATCAAAAACAACCAGTTTTTTTGCTCTTTCATAAGTATTCCTGTCGCGGACAATAACATCAACGCCGATTTCGGATGCCGTTTCATAAATTTTTTTTCTCATATCAGAAATTTTTTTACCTCCAATATCCAACCGGTATTCTGTAACAGCAAGGTCTTCTCTACCTATTGTCTTCATTCGTTCAACATTTAAATTTAATCCTGCAAACAAAGATGTAAATCCGTAAATTATTCCCGGTTTGTCCCTGCCGATTGTTGAAACATAAATTATGTTTTTGTCTTTTTTATATTCTTTGTATTCTTCAATTTTTATTGTCAGGTCCAGCCGTAAAGCCGTTTCTTTCATATCCTTTTCAACTTCCTTAAATTTATCCTTATCCAGATTTCCGAAATCAACGAGAAAAGGCATTATAAAATATCCCCTCATTGCTATTGCTTCCACATCAATTATGTTTAAATTTCGCCTTGCAAAAATCCCTGAAAATTCCCTGGTTATACCTGTTCTGTCGGGACCAAATATTGAGATGAGGTAAAGGGTTCTTTTTTGACTGCTGATTTGACTGATCTGGTTGTTGTATTTTTTGTCCATTCTGAATTTCTTTTTATAAACATAATTAAATTTTTAATTCAAAACATAATTAAATTTTTAATTCAAAACATAATTATAGTCATTTTGACATCTTTTGAGAATATTGTTTTTATCCATATTTATTATTCAAATCATAATATGCAATATTGATGTTCAAAATAAATAATTAAAAGTTGAAAAATTCACTATAATCAAGAAATATCACGCAGAAAAGAATTCGCGAGTGAAAGAAAGATTGCTTGTAATGATCTATTTGTATGAAGGAAAATGTCTTAATGATATCGTAAAATTAAGCAAACGGTGTGAGCGGACAATATGGTTATGGATCAAAAGATGGAATGATTACGGATATGACGGGTTAATTCCAAAATTTAGAGAGCAAAAATCAAAGATAACTGATGAGCAATGGAATGAGATAGTTAATGATATCTCTGGGAAAGGGATGACAATAAAAGAAGTTGTAGATCATTTAAAAAAGAAATACAACATTGTTTTTAGCTATGGTTGGGTATGGAAAGTATTGAGAAAGAAAAAGAAAGTTCCATATAGAAAACCATTTGTCCAAAATGAAAAACAACCAGTAGATGCAGAGGATATTTTAAAAAAAAATTTTCTCTCGTGCTTCTATTGCTATGTAATCCTATTATTGCATTTCTTGATGAAACAGCAATTCAACTTAATCCAAATAAAATAAGGTTGTTAAATACACCAAAGATAAAGTATAAGCTTGGGAAGATAAGGTCAAAAACTTTATTTGGTTTTATGGCGTTGAATGGAAAGAGTGTTGCTATGTTAGTGGATAGAGGAATAAAAGAAAACATGGCTGCGTTTTTGCAAAACATACGGAAGAGTAATCCATTTGGACCAATAGTAATAGAGGTAGATAATGCAAAAATACACCCTGCAAAAATGGTGACAGCTTTAGCGGAAATGTTAGATATTCATTTTGTATTCCTTCCACCATATTCTCCCAAGTTGAACCCTATAGAATATGCTAATAAAGATTTAAAAAGAGAATTAGCAAAAAAATTAAACTTTGAGGAAATGGTTGATGTATGTGAAAGTACAGCTTTGGAATTGTTTAATGATAGGAAAATGTCTTATAGTGAGCGTTGGCGAGCAAAATTTTTGGATGAAAAATACAACTTTGAAGGGGGTAAAAAGTTAGCAAAATGACTATAATTATTCCAATTTAAAGGGGGGAGTGCCCCAATTATTTACAAATTAAAGGTAATAGTATCAGAGTCATTACTGTGGACTACTGATGCCATAAATGCGGGATTATCTTATTTTTCCTTTACACTTGCAGTCGGGTCGCATTCTGTCGAAAATGAAACTATAAACAAATCAAAAACAGGTATGACTTCAGGTTCAGGAGTTTATGAAGAATGGAAAAAGAATATATACCTGCAATTTAAAAACCATCTGTCAAATTGCAGTAAATATTTAAATTAAAAGAATGAGTGCAATTTTCAAGATACACGAACGCTGTATGTAAATTTTACTCATATACAGAAACGACATTGAGTGGAACGAAATGAGCAGGAATAAATTTTACAAAATTTTATTGTTAAATAAATTATCAAAATGGTAATCACAAAAAAAGTGGAAAGGGCAAGCATTTCTTTGCCTAAACATCTCTTGGAAAAATTTGACCGGTTAATAGTAAAGAAAGGTTATGCAAACCGCTCCGAGGCGTTAAGGGACCTGATAAGAAATTTATTAATTGAAGAAGAGTGGAACGAGAATGCTGAAATTGTTGCAACAGTTACATTAATTTACAATCACCACACATCAGATCTTTTAGACAAATTGACTGATGTGGAGCATGAAAATATCAGAAATATTATTTCAACGATGCACATACACATTGATACCGATAATTGTCTTGAGGTCTTATGTTTGAAGGGAAATTACTCGGTTGTCAAAGGCATCGGAGATAAACTAATCTCTCAAAAAGGAGTAAAATACGGAAAAATAGTAATGGCGACAACGGGAAAAGATATTGATTAATATGATCCAGGACTTACGCAAGAGCAATACGAATCGAAGGTAATTTAAGTTCTTTTATGAGATAATTGTCTAAAAGCCTTTTTTTGAGGTTGTATATTGTTGTTTTGCATTTATATGCACGATCTTTCAAATTAATCCAAACCAACATACAGCAGGCGATATGGTTTCTTTGTATTCTTTGCTTTCTGCTTTCACATTTTTCAACACCTGTGATCTGTTTTAGTTCTCTGCGAAATTCCTCAATCTTCCAGCAAATGCCACATTTATCTTTTGTAGCATCTGTAGAACACTGAGATATGTTGTTTGTTGCAACATATTCCGTCTTGTCGGTAGAAACAACTACTCGGAATAATTTCACTTTATAATCTCTCGGAAATTTTTTTATTTTTATTAATTTGCCTTCTTTCAATTCTATTTCATTCCACTCTAACTTTTCTATATTTTTGTAGTCCTCTACTCCGCTACTATCATCAACCAATCGGTTCTTTTTTAATGGACAATAGAAATATTTGTGAAATCTGTCTATCAACAACATAATGTTCTTTTCTGCATACCAACTATCCATAATTACGGTTTTAAAATGCAGTTTCTTTTGAAAAACTACATTGTTAAGCATTTCTTCTACATGTTTTAGCTTGCTTTGTCCATCCCCTCAGGATCATAAATACGAAAATCTATCACCCAAAACTGTTCTGTATCAGGATTCACATAAACACAATTGACAACACCAATGCCTTTGACAACACCATGTTCGTTTCCACTGTATTGTCTCCTAACCAACTCAATTTTATTTGAGTATCTCTTGTCCATGACAGAGTCATCAAAGAGGATACACCCATTTTCAGATACAACAATTTTGTCCTGCACATTCTCCCAAACAATTTTAGGAGTAATTTTCTCCTTGCATAAGTACCGATTTATTGTGTCGTGACTAATCCCTTCCTTATGCTCTGCAAAATTCGTCAGCGTATAATTTATTTGGCTGCTTAAAAGATACTGACAATAACCTATTGTCAGATTCATCTCCCATAATTCTGTGTTTACTACCTGCAACATTTTAACTAAAATTTACATAAAATATTTTTCCTAATTTTTTAATATATTATTTTATAATCTATTTAATTAATCTATTTAATTAATTATATTAAAAAAGTTTAGAATGCGTAAGTCCTGGATTAGAAAAAAAACATAAAAAACATAGAATTATTTTTTTGTCGTTGCGACAAAAAATTGTCGCAAACAGGGCTTTTCACGACAAAAAATTGTCGCACAAACAGTAAACGACAAAAAATTGTCGCAGAAATGGCTATCGCGACATCGCACCTATATAAAGAAGTAAATTTTAATTATTATAAATAACTCAGTTAATCTTACGAAAAAATGGAAATAAAAAATATATACATCTATGGGATATATGGCGTACTAATACTAATGTTGTTATCAACATCAGTGTCTGCATATTGTTCGGCATCTTCTGGCACCTGTAATGAAGAGCATATAATAAAGGTGGAACTCAACACCGGAAGTCAATCTTCGACGTATGATAGTCCCTGTGGACATGACTATTCTGGTTCTGTATTAACGACTTTATCTAAAGGGCAAACTTACACATTGAAAGTTACTAGAAAAACAATTGGTGGTTGGACTGAATATGTAAAGGCGTGGATTGATTTTAACAAAAATGGGGTTTTCACAGATTCTGGAGAAGAAATCAATCTAGGGTCATATACATTCCCAGGTATTGGCGGAACATATATCTACTCTGCAACCTTTACTGTGCCTTCATCTGCAACATCAGGTAACTTGAAAATGAGAGTTATATTAAAGTATAATGCTGCACCAACTTCCTATGAATCCTTTTCTTATGGAGAAGTTGAAGATTATACCGTAGCGATTTCAGGGAGTAGTTCTGGATCAGAATCTGCACAAGTAAATTCAGGTAACATGCCATGGTCAGGTTATTTCTGGCCAATGTTAGACAAAAATTCCCCCGGGTGTACATCAACTCAGCACAACTTATATGAAACGGGAGGTCCTATGCAAGACTATGATACGTATAGCACTAATCTTGGAGGTATTATAGTACTTATACCTCTTCATGGTCCGTAGATTCTCCACATCCATATTCAAATAATTATGTTAATACTTGGACAAAAACCGTGTCTGGTGCTACAAAGATGCGAATGCACTTTACAAGGTATAATATTGAGGGGTATTATGATCACCTTAAGATACTTGATAGCTCTAATAATGTGATAACTGATTATAGTGGTGGATATGGAGAACATAATGTTTATGATGTTTGGAGCCCATGGGTAAATGGAAACACAATAAAGGTTGGACTAACAACCGATTCCTCTATTACTTACTGGGGCTTTAATGTGGATAAGATACAATATGTTTCAAGTGGTACATCAGTTGCTAAAACTTAGGAATATACTACAAATAGAACGACAACTTGTGCCAATGGATGGTGGGGGCATTGTGATGCGTGGTCTGCCGCATCAATAATGGAAGCTGAACCTACTACCAGCCGTACACTAAATGGAGTAACTTTTGATCGTAATGATCAGAAGGGGCTTTTAACAGAGACCTATATGGGTTACACTAATCAATTTTGGGAGGTTGATAAATATAGTGCAAAATCGTTCCGCGATAAATTAAGAGAGTATATAAAAACAAAAGGCCAACCTATTATAGCAGATATATATCAGGATAGTACTCAGGTTTGGAATCATCCAATGTATAAATATGAGATGAGTTGGACCACCAGCGGGGATAGAACTGATTATGTGACCAAAATTTGGTATAAAACAGATTGGTGGACCTTTGATGGATCTGCCAGTCCTGATGCGTATATAACCTATAAGTATTATATAAAGACAGATGGCACAAGTGAGTTTACTACAAATAATGATCCCTACAGTTATCCTGACTTTTTATGGTCACCAACTAGTAGAACCGGAAGTCGTGCAAATCCAAATGTAGGTTATGATGTCGTTAAAGCAATCATAAAGGAATATTAATATTAATAATATCATAATATAAACTAATCAATAACTTAATCAATAACTAATCAACAAAAACGAAAAATGAAAATCAGCAATAAAAATAATCGAGAAGGAGTGAAAGTAAAGTTGTGGCAAATGGCAGTGTTATTGGGAGTACTATTTGTTGCGTATGTTGTTGTCAGTGCAGCAGCCTACCAAGACGAAATGACTGGAGTTAATGCTCTTGCTAATACAAATGATTTGTTTTTATCAACACACAATCACAAATGGGAAGTTGGAGATTGGTGGGTGGTGAGAACAACATACAACAACTCCATTATTAGTGGAATTCCAGAAGATGAACCCAACATGCTTCTTAAATATGAAGTTATATCAAAAAATGTTGATCAAGGAAAGAAAAACAGTACGGGTAAAAACGAGGAACCAAAAATCGTTCAAATAGGTTATGTCATTAGAGAAACCTATTTATCGAATCCAGAGACCTATAGGGATTTATATTATAGGGAAGGTAAAATATCTAAATCTTTAGATAAGGTTGAAACACATTATTTCAAGAGAGGGCAAAATGTTACATCTGAAGAATATTATGAAGGAGATAATGAACTTGATGTACCAGTTATCACACCAGCATTAGCAAATGAAAACTCTGGACAGAAAAAGAAAAAATATGAAAAACAAATAACTTCGTATGGTAATGAAAAGAAAGGAAAAAAACATATTAGTGGAATGGATTTTGATCAAGTAGATAAGTTTGATTTATATGATGACAAAATAGTTAAAATTACACAACTGGTGCATCATTCTGCTCCGTGGCCTATATATGAAAAAACAGATTATACTGAATCAGAATTATTGGACTATTCTGGATGGCATGAATTAAGTGAAGAAGCGTTAGCAAAGATACCAGACGAATACAAGAATAATGCAAAAACAGATGCAAAAAAATTCCAGATGGGAGCAACAAAAAAAGGGTAGTGTCCCAAGGCATAGTTGATAATGCCATTAAATAGTATTGCTCAAAGGCATTATACACTTTTGCGGGTATTTGATTCCTACCTGCGCGCGTAGCACATATCGGTAAAATACCAACTATGTTTTAGGACATCACCAAAAAAAGATTTGTAAAATGAAGAGGCTATCCAACAATTCAATTTTTCGTATTTGCCAAAATAAAACCAATATACTGCGAGGTTATCAAAATTTGAAATTTGCGATTTTGACAATTGTGAGACCGCCTCTGAAGAATAAAAAGAGGAGTGACATCATATTTGTGATTATTTTATCTGTATGTTTGGTGATTGGATGTGTAAATTTTAATGTTCCTAAAGAAAATAAAAGTTCTTATACACCGCACTTTACGATTGATGAAGTAAAATTAAAACTTCCAAAGAATCTTCCTGGAGGGTGGTATTTAGACAGTATAGAAGAAAGGGGCACTGGAATGTGGGGGGAGGCAATATCAAAGTCTAATAAAACAATCGTAGTAATTTATAAAAATTCAAAAGTTAATGTGACCACCACATTTAGAGATACTGGTGAAACATTTACTTTTCTCAAAAGTGCTGAGTTATACTTCTTTCCGGATATTTGGACAGAAGAATATATTAAACTTTATGAGTGGGGATTACTTAATGATCCTGCTATAATAACTCGAGCAGTTGAATATCCAAAATACTTAAAACAAACCAGTGATTGCCGAATAATGTATTTAGGAAAAGACAAAGAATTTATTGAATATTTAAATCAATCAATTACTTAATTTAAAAAGACATTTAATCTTAAGAATAATCGTCTATATGTAGGGTGTTCAATTTGTTAAAAAATCAATAAAAAAGTTCTTTCCATTTTTTTCTTATCCTTGTAATTTACATCTTAAATGATGCTTTTTTTGAATTTTCATTTCTATTGTTTTGAATTGATTTTCACTTTGGTAATCACTTGTAATGTTCATTGTCAGCAAGGATGTCTCACAGATTAGTGCTTTTTGGTTTTTATTTAAATTAAATACTTTTTATAGTATTAAATTTAATAGTATTAACGCTTAATTTAATACTATTAAGTTACAAAAAATGACTAAAGAACAAAAGTATGTGTCTGATGAGGAAGTCATCCAATACATAAAAG
>Ga0210040_10003969_pt1 | contig 19607 bp, 13 predicted proteins | sample CryGeyCG12114_NA_FD_185462 | JGI IMG/M metagenome (GOLD analysis project Ga0210040, IMG submission 185462) | Groundwater microbial communities from aquifer - Crystal Geyser CG19_WC_8/21/14_NA (SPAdes) (version 2) | ecosystem: Environmental > Aquatic > Deep subsurface > Groundwater | place: USA... | reverse complement strand
GGCTAACGGAATAATCTTCCTGATCGGTACGGATTTCCAGGGTCGGATGCGTGGGTGCTTCAAAGGGCGCATCCAGCCCCGTGAAGTTTTTAATTTCGCCGTTCAGGGCTTTTTTGTACAAGCCTTTAACGTCACGTTGGGCACAAACCTCGAAAGGCGCGTTAATGTATACCTCCAGGAAATCTTCTTCGCCGATAATAGTACGCGCCATTTGCCGGATTTCGGTAGTCGGACTAATAAGCGAACAAATCGTAACTACCCCGGCGTGCAGAAAAAGCTTGGCCGTTTCGGCAGAGCGGCGGATATTTTCCAGGCGGTCGGCTTCCGAAAAACCTAAATTGCTATTGATGCCGCTGCGCAGGTTATCGCCGTCTAAGAGTTGGGTCAGGTGGCCGCGCTGGTGTAGTTCGCGCTCTAGGCCTTTGGCCAGCGTACTTTTCCCGGAACCAGATAAACCAGCCATCCAGACCACTACTGCCCGTTGCTGCAACAAAGTTTCTTTATCGAGCCGGTTCAACGTTTGATCAAATATAGGATAAATATGTTCAGCCATTCAGGGTTTTATATTTTGGGAGGCAAAATTAAGAGGTTCCGGCATAATATTTAAAAAATATTTAAATAAGTTTGAATACTCATTGAAAATAAATAAGCGGAAGCGCTAAGGATGTTTAAAAAGCAAGGAATATACATGCAGCCAGACATAGAAAAGTTGTTGGAAATAGCCCGCGAAGCCGGCGAAGCCATCCTAATGGTCTATAATAATCCGGAAGAAGCCGAAAAGGTAAAACTAAAAACGGATAATACGCCTTTAACTTTAGCCGACGAAGCTTCGCACCAGATCATTGAACAAGGTTTAAAGGCATTAACTCCAGAAATTCCGGTGCTTTCGGAAGAAGGGGCAGCTATTCCGTACGAAGTGCGGCAAAACTGGGAATATTTCTGGTGTGTAGATCCTTTGGACGGTACCAAAGAATTTATTCACCGGAACGGTGAGTTTACCGTAAACATAGCCCTGATTCATAAAGGTACGCCAATATTAGGTATTATTTATGTGCCGGCGCAGGATGCTATGTATTACGGCGGCGCAAATATCGGAGCTTCTAAAAGACTGGCTAACGGTGAAACGATCCCGTTAAAAGTAGATGCTGCCGCAACCGAATGGACTTCGATTGGGAGTCGTTCGCATGCTGCTCCTGAAGAGGAAGAAGTATTAAAAAGATTCCCCATCAAAAATTCTATTGCGGCCGGAAGCTCCTTAAAATTTTGCCTCGTAGCTGAAGGCAAAGCGCATTTATATTACCGACATGGGCCTACCATGGAGTGGGATACCGCTGCCGGGCAAGCCATTGTAACTTTTAGTGGCGGCGAAGTAACCATGCCGGACGGAACCCCGTTCTTATACAATAAACCTTCTTTATTAAATGGCGGCTTTATTTGCAAAGTGCGGTAAGGAACTAGATTTAATAGATAAGTGTTTTTTATATTAAGAACAGTCTGTAAATTTGCAGCATTAATAAAAGCATGAGTCAATACCAGCCAGATAATTTTTTAACCAACGAAGCAACTTGTTGCTGTTGTATGGTTATGTCCGGCGCGGTGAGGCTTGCTGCTCTCTAAATCTGTATTTTATACCTGATAAAAGATATGTAAGAGCCTTTCCGGAACCGGAAAGGCTCTTTTTATTTTAAAGTAATTTAATAGTAAGTCAGTAGTAATAGTATGACACTGGAAAACCGGGATCAAGATTCAACCAACCAGCTAACCACGGCCGAAGTCCGGCGGTATAGCCGGCAAATAGTTATTCCGGAGTTTGGGATAGGCGGGCAGCAAAAGTTAAAAGCGGCGAAAGTATTGGTAGTAGGAGCAGGGGGCTTAGGATCGCCGTTGCTGTTGTACCTGGCTGCCGCCGGTATTGGTACCTTGGGCATTATAGACTTTGACCGGGTAGACGAAAGTAATTTGCAACGGCAGGTAATATATACCACCGCGGATGTAGGTAAATCCAAAGCCCGGACGGCCGGAGAAAAAGTAAAAGCTTTAAATCCTTCTTGCCATGTAAATATCTACGACACGCAGCTAGATAAAACCAATGCCTTAGAAATTATCCGGGAGTACGATGTAGTAGCCGATGCCTCCGATAATTTTGCCACCCGTTACCTGGTAAACGATGCCTGTGTGCTGAGCAGTAAGCCACTGGTATTTGGCAGTATTTACCGCTTCGAAGGGCAAGTAAGTGTTTTTAATGCGCCACAGCAAAATGGTAAGCGGAGCCCGCATTACCGCGACTTATTCCCGCTGCCGGGCGATGCCCCTAATTGCGCCGAAAGTGGCGTAATCGGTATTTTGCCCGGTATTATTGGTAGTTTGCAAGCCAACGAAGTAGTTAAAATAATAGCGGGCCTGGGTGAAATATTGGCCGGAAAATTGATGGTTCTGGATGCGTTACGCAACGAAACCATGGTGATTCGGTTCCGGGAAAATCCGGATGTAGCGCCTATCACGCAGCTGGAAGAAGAAAATCCGGCGACTTGTATAACAAACGAAAAAGAATCTGATAAAGAAAAAAATATGAAAGAAGTAACAGTTCAGGAATTAAAAGAATTGCAAGACAGCGGAGCTGATTTTCAGTTAATAGATGTGCGGGAACCGCACGAATATGCGATTGCTAACTTGGGCGGCGAATTAATACCGCTGGGCCAGGTAGAAGCGCAGGCTGATAAAGTTGCGCGCGATAAACAAGTAGTAGTACAGTGCCGGAGCGGAGCCCGGAGCGGCAACGCAGTACGCCTGCTCGAAGAAAAATTAGGTTTTACTAATTTGTATAATTTAAAAGGCGGCATTTTAGCCTGGTCCGACGAAATAGATCCGTCGGTACCGAAATATTAATAACAGGACCGGTTTTGATTTTCTTGCAGGATTTTCTGCCGGTTTATAATTCATTTTAAAGTTCACCTTCTTTGCAGGAAGGCTAGAAAATTACAGACATGAGTCAATTTGATCATTTAATAGCAGAAATAAAATCCGACCTGGATGCTTATAAAGCCCAAGGGTTAAAAATATTTGCTTCATCGTCGTTGCAAACTAACAGCATGCCGTTGTTGCATATTATAAGCCAGGTAGCGCCCGAAACCCCGGTTTATTTTCTGAATACCGGCTACCACTTCCCCGAAACCTTAAGTTTCCGGCAGCAAGTACAGGATTTACTGGGTCTAAATATTACAGATTTATATTCGGCGGTGCCCCGCAACCAGCAGCGCGACGGGGCCGGCCACTTGTTGTTTACCTCCGACCCAGATTATTGCTGCTACGTAAATAAAATCCAGCCTTTAGAGCCCATCCTGGCCAGCCACGATGTCTGGATTAGCGGCGTACGTGGCGATCAAAGTAAAGTGCGCGCCGCCATGAAACGCGAAGAAAAAACCCCTAATGGCGTTATTCGGTTTCACCCCATGTTAGGCTGGAATAATAAAATGGTGTACGATTACATCCGAGAAAACAAATTGCCCAAACATCCGCTGGAAGCCGAAGGTTATTTAAGCATTGGCTGCGAACCTTGCACCCGTAAAATAGATATCGATGCGCTGCTGGACGAGCGGAGCGGACGTTGGGCTGGTATGAACAAAACCGAATGCGGACTGCATACCCAACTGATTCAAAGATAAAACATGAAAGTATTAATTACAGGCGGTGCCGGTTATATCGGCACCGAACTTACCCAGCAGTTACTGCAAAACCCGGAAATAACCGAAATTATTATTTACGATAATTTAAGCCGGAAAAACTTTAATCTCTTTATTGGTCATAATAAACTCCACAACCACCGCATCCGGTTTATATTAGGTGATATCCTGGATTCTTATAAACTGCGCAAAATTGTAGCGCAGGTAGATGTGGTTTATCATTTAGCCGCCAAAGTCTTAACTACTTTCTCCAACGACGATCCGCACATGTTTGAGCAGGTAAACCATTGGGGAACGGCCGAACTGAGTTATGCTTTGGAGCAGAGCAAGGTGCAAAAAGTAATTTATTTGAGTTCCAGTTCAGTTTATGGGGCTTCGGATGAGGCCATTGAAGATACAACCCCACCGCAACCGCGTACTTTCTACGGTATTTCTAAGGTTAACGGTGAAAAAATGATTTCGCGGTTAGGAGATCAACTCCAAACCTATATAATCCGGTGCGGCAATGTTTTTGGTTATAGCCGGAGCTTGCGATTTGATGCCGTTATTAATAAGTTTATGTTCGATGCCCATTATACCAACCGCATTACCTTAGAAGGTACCGGTAAGCAGCAACGCGCTTTTGTACATATAAATAAGGTGATTTTAGATTTAGCAAATCTATTAACCAATGGTTTAGCGCCGGGTACTTACAATTTAACTGAAAAAAACCTGAGTGTAATGGAAGTGGCCGGTGCTTTAAAAGAGGTGTATCCAGAAATGGAGATGTTGTATATACTCCAGGATCGTGTTTCCCGGAGTGTAGTTATAAATCCGGAGGGTCAAATTAATGCTATATCAACCTACGAACCTAAATCGATTGTAGAAGACTTACAAGAATTTAAAACGCATTTTACCTTTATTCCCTCCGGGTATTATAAATAGATTTTTTTTAATATTTAAGTATCTGATTATTAATATATTAATGCAAATAGGTATATGAGGTCACGAATTGAAAGTTACTAATAGAAGTAATAGTTGGTTGAAAATTATAATAATTTTATAAAATTTTGTTTAAATACTTTTAAGTTATTGCCTGAATCTTTTATATTTGTATTATAATTATTTGGATTATTAGTAAAACAAAATAGTGGTATTTACAGTATATATACCATAAACCAATTACTTAATCAAACCATTTACCTATAAAAATTAAGAAGATGTCCGCTATCAAAGTAGATCAACCTGGAAAAAGAAGTGAGAAGAAATTTTTGTTTTCTGATGCCGATCAACATACTATTCCGGCTGTACAAGGTTGGAACGAAGGATATTCGCGGGCAAGTAAATTTTTATACGTGCAGGAAGCTATTTCCCAAAAAATGGGCCGAATAAATAAAAACTAAAGCAGTTTATTTTAATTATAATTTTATAAAAATAAGCAAGCCTGTTCCGGATGGAACAGGCTTGCTTATTTTTATACCTTTTAGCTTAGATTGTTAGTTTTAAACAGTAAGATTTGCATCTCATTGATCAGGAAAGTTAAAGAACTAAAGCGTTATACTTTTTTAATCCGGCTTCTTTTATAAACCTGAATAGCTACAGACAAAACGATTATTAAGGTCACTAAACCTAATAAGCCATAAACCATACCCAAGGCATTTTTCAGAATGACCAAAAATACAATAGCAAACAGGAATATAGTAGCTACTTCGTTCCACATCCGTAATTTAGTTGAGCTCCAGGTAACCTTATCTTTTTGCTGTTGCTTAAAAAGTTTGTGGCAATACAAATGATAGCCATATAAGCCTACTACAAAAGATAATTTCCAATGCAGCCAAGTAGGCGTGTAGCCATATAAGAACCACGTAGATCCGCCAAATATAGAAGTAAGAACTGCCGATGGCCACGTAATACCGTACCAAAGCCGTCTTTGCATTATTTTAAATTGATTTTGTAGAATAGATTTCTCGGGTTCGGGTTTATCGTTGGCTTCAGTAAAATAGATAAGCAAGCGGGGCATGTAAAATAAACCGGCAAACCAAGTAACTACAAAAATAATATGCAGCGCTTTAATATAAGGAAACATAAATGATCGTTCTTAGGCTGGAGGAGCTTCCGTTAATTTCTTATAACTGTATCTACGCAAGTACCTTGTTAGTAACCAGCGCAAAGTTCAACAGTTTCTAAGATTCTACTAAATACTTAGGATTAATTAAATAAATATGCGGGTACCGGAATAATTCAGACGGAATTCTTTGGGTGTACAGCCGTTTTTCTTTTTAAAAATCCGGTTAAAGTAAGAAAGATTATTAAACCCACATTTATAAGAAATTTCCGCAATGGTTTCGGTGGTATCAATCAGCATACGAGACGCATGGCCCAATCTTATTTCGTTTAAGCTGTCTATGTACGTTTTGCCGGTACGTTTTTTTATAAATCGGCTAAAAGACACTTCCGGCATATTTACCACTTTAGATACATCCGCCAGCGAAACATCTTTGTCGTAATTGGCTTGCATATATTGAAATGCCTTTTCTATGCGCCGGCTATTAAAATTAAATTGATCCGAAATAAAAGAGCTATTCGATAAGCTGCGCATATTACGCGAAGTTGATAACGCATGCAGAATTGAAATAAGTTCTAAGACAGCATCGAAACCATTTTTTTGGGTGAGCTGCTCCAGGCGCGGCCTTATAATTTCTTTTATTTCGGTTGAAAACGAAATGCCTTTATTTGCTCTTTCCAGAAGATTCCGGATAAAGCTTAATTGGTTGCGCCGGAGAAATTTCTGGTCGAATAAATCGGGGTGAAACTGAATAGTTATTTCGTGAATTTCCTTTGTTTGGCATTGGTGGGTAAACCAGCCGTGCGGTAAGTTACTGCCTACTAAAACCAATTCCAAGTTATCAATTACTTCTACATGATCTCCAACAATACGTTTGGTGCCCGCGCCATTGTAAATAAAATTCAGTTCAAATTCATCGTGATAATGAAGCGGAAAATCAAATTCTTCTTTTACTCTGGAAAAGAAGGTAAAACAGTCATTCTCCGTAAGCGGCGTAATTTCCCGATAAATTGTATTCATAATGAACTTGACGTTTTGTTAAAATTCTTATAAGAATTAAAAGCTTCTATTATAAAAATTTTAGTTTTAATACTTTTATGTTAAAAGAGTATTGTTTAATATTTATTGATGAGTCTACAATAAAACCTTTGTAACACTTCTAGCGCTTTATTTTAATATATTTAAAATAAAGCAGGTCTAATTTTAAGCAATTAAATGATAAAAAAGTATTATATAAATATTCAATAAAAATATAATTTTGATTCGTGGAATTATAAATATGCGAATAAAATTTTAACTCCGGATTTATTTCTTCTATGATAAATGGAGCGGTATTTTAAAGAACTATTCATTTTTCTCTTTATTGAAAAGCAATTTGAACGCTTCGTTTAATTAGGTCGAGGTTAAATTCTACTTCTTAGTTTAGGATACTGTTTTGAGTAAATCTTTCTACATAATGTTCCGATTATTCTTTTTTTTAGCAGCATTCGTAATTGTTTTCTCCACGAAGAGTCAGTCGTTACCGATCGATAAAAAAGCAACAGGCGAAACAAAGAATTTGTATGCTAACCTGCAACGGGTTTCAGTTAAAGGAACTATGTTTGGCCACCAGGATGCGTTGGCTTACGGCATTGGTTGGAAATACGAACCTAACCATTCCGATGTAAAAGACGTGACGGGAGAGTATCCGGCAGTATTTGGTTGGGAAATAGGTTACCTGGAATTGACCAAGCCCATGAGTCTGGATAGTGTGCCTTTTAATAAAATGCGGAATTTTATTCAGCAGGTTTATGCCCAAGGAGGCGTTAACACCATTAGCTGGCACCTGAACAATCCGGTAGAGCCTACTAAAACCACCTGGGAAAAAGCAGATTTAACGGTACAAAAATTATTTGCCGATAAAAAAGCTTTAAGGCGCTACGACTCTTGGCTGGATAAGGTCGCTACTTTTATGAAAAGTTTGAAAGGTAAAAAAGGCGAAATGATACCGATTATATTCCGGCCGTTTCATGAACACACCGGCGGGTGGTTTTGGTGGGGCCGGGGCCATGCTAGTCCAACCGAATACGTAAAGTTGTGGCGCTATACCGTAGATTACCTCCGCAATAAGAAAAAAGTACATAACCTGTTATATGTTTACTCCACCGACAGCTTTACGTCCCGCGAAGATTACCTACAAAATTGGCCCGGCGACGAGTATGTAGATATTGCAGGATTTGATTTGTACCACCGGCCAGCCGCTGATCCTTATAACAAATTTGTGGCCGAAGCCCGGCAAATGGTAGAAACCTTACGCGATATTGGTCAGGAGAAAAAGAAAGTTTGGGCTTTTACCGAAACCGGCTTAGAAGGAATACCTTTTGCCAACTGGTGGACTGGTTTTTTATTACCGGTTATTCAGGATGCGGGTTTGTCTTACGTAATGGTTTGGCGCAATGCCCGCCTAACCCACCATTATGCTCCGTATCCGAACCAAGCCAGCGCAAATAATTTTAGATTATTTATAAATAACCCCAAAATACTTTTTGAGAAGAAGATTGCCGCCGAAAATATGTATGCTCCATTAAACTTCAAATAAGTTACTGCGGATTTCGTGCTTGATTAAAAACAAGCCTTTATAATTTCGACAAGCAATTTATAACAACTGGTTACAAATTTCTCTTTAAAATATCATGAAATTATCTTCCATCGACATTGGCATTATCTTTCTTTATCTGTTTGCCGTAGCGGCTATCGGGCTGGTGATGCAAAAACGAGCCAAGGCGAATAAAGAAGCCTATATGCTCGGGGGGAATACCCTGCCGTGGTATGCTTTAGGTTTGTCTAATGCCTCGGGTATGTTCGATATTTCCGGTACCATGTGGATGGTGATGCTGGCATTTGTGTACGGCTTAAAAAGTATCTGGATTCCCTGGCTCTGGCCGTCTTTTAACCAGGTTTTCATGATGATGTTTATGGGAGTTTGGTTGCGCCGCTCCAACGTAACCACTGGCGCCGAGTGGATGCTGACCCGTTTTGGGCGGGGCAAAGATGCTAACCGGTCGCACGGCGTGGTGGTGGTATTTGCCTTATTAAGTTGCCTGGGCTTTTTGGCGTACGGTTTTATTGGTTTAGGTAAATTTGTCGAAATATTCGTGCCCTGGTCAATTGTAGCACCTTACCTGCCGTTCGAAGTTTCTGCTGAATACGTTCCTCATATATATGGCCTGGGGTTTACCTTATTTGCTGTTTTTTATTCCGTGCTGGGTGGTATGGCTAGTATTGTTTGGGCCGATGTATTGCAATATATTATCATGACCCTGGCGGCAGTAGTAATTGCCGTTATTGCCATGAATAATTTAGAAGTAGCTTCCATTACAGCTCCGGCAGGTTGGTTTAACCCCTTTTTTGGCTCCACTCTCAGTGATTTGGATTGGACCACCATTAACGCAGACATACAGAATAAAATAAATGAAGATGGCTACTCCATGTTCAGTATTTTTTTCTCCATGATGTTATTTAAAGGGGTGCTTTCTAGTTTAGCTGGTCCGGCGCCAAACTATGATATGCAGAAAACCTTATCCACCCGCACGCCCCAAGATGCGGCTAAAATGAGTGGTTTTGTCTCGTTAGTACTTATTCCTACCCGCTACTTAATGATCTTTGGCTTTGCGATATTGGCTTTGCTAAATTTTAAACAGCTAAATCTGCAAACAGCTAAAGGTATCGATTTCGAACAAATCTTACCCGCCGCCATCTTAAATTATGCTCCTACCGGGGTTATGGGATTGTTGCTTTCCGGGTTATTAGCTGCCTTTATTGGTACTTTTGCGGGTACCTTAAATGCTGCCCAGGCTTATATTGTTAATGATATTTACCTGAAATATTACAATCCTAAAGCTTCTAACGAAGTGGTAAGCCGCATGAACTACCTGACTGGTATTGTTGTGGTTTTAATTAGTATTATTATTGGTTTTTTTGCCAAAGACGTAAACAGTATATTACAATGGATAGTGGGCGGATTGTACGGTGGATATATTGCGGCCAATGTATTAAAATGGTACTGGTGGCGGTTCAATGGCAGTGGTTTTTTCTGGGGCATGATTTCGGGTATTATTCCGGCTTTGGTTTTTCCTTATATTTTTGAAGGCTTAGCGTTAAATTACTTTCCTTTACTGTTACTGATTTCTTTGGTAGGCAGTATTATTGGCACCTATCTGGCTCCGCCCACCGATACGGATACTCTGAAAAATTTCTACCGTACCATCCGGCCGTGGGGTTTCTGGAAGCCTATTCATGATTTAGTCATAGTCGAAAATCCGGATTTCAAAAGAAACAAAAACTTTGGGCTTGATATGTTCAACGTGGTCATTGGCATTGTTTGGCAAATGGGGCTTACCGTACTGCCTATCTTCCTGCTACTAAAAATGTTTTCTCAGTTAGCCATTGCGGCCGTTTTGGTAGCCATAACTACCTTAATTATTAAGAAAACCTGGTGGGATAAATTAGACACCTGGGAAGAAGAAACTAACAGTATTAAAAAGAAAAGCTTGGTAATCAAATAGAGTTATCAAAAACTAATTCATAAGATAGATCAATTACTTACCCCAAAATAATTTCTAATGAATATCAATTTTCAAGAAAGATTAAACGACTTAGAAACGGCTTATCATAATTTAATTAATCAAAAAAACGAGAAGCAGCCTTTAGGTAATGGCATTTACGACCGCTATATAAATCCTATATTAACCGCTGCCCACGCCCCCCTTTTCTGGCGCTACGATTTAAATCCCGAAACCAATCCTTTCCTGATGGAACGATTTGGCATTAATGCTACCTTCAATGCTGGCGCTATTAAACTAAACGGTAAATATTTACTTGTTGTCCGGACCGAAGGCATGGACCGGAAATCGTTTTTTGCTGTTGCCGAAAGCCCGAATGGCATTGATAATTTTAAGTTTTGGGACTATCCCATTACCTTACCCGAAACCGAAGACCCGGATATTAACGTGTACGATATGCGCATTATTCAGCACGAAGACGGTTGGATATACGGTTTGTTTTGTACCGAACGGAAAGACCCGGACGCTAAACCTGGTGATGAGTCTTCGGCGGTGGCGCAGTGTGGAATTGCCCGTACCCACGATTTAGTAACCTGGGAGCGTTTACCGGATCTGAAATCAACTTCCGCGCAACAACGCAACGTTGTATTGCATCCGGAATTTGTTAACGGGAAGTACGCCTTATATACGCGTCCGCAAGACTCATTTATTGAAGCCGGTACTAGGGGAGGAATTGGTTTTGGCCTAACGGATTCGATGGAAAGCGCCGAGGTGGTAGAGGAACAAATTCTGGATGAAAAAACTTACCACACTGTTTACGAAGTGAAGAATGGTCAGGGACCGGCGCCCATAAAAACCAGTAAAGGCTGGTTGCACTTGGCGCATGGGGTACGCAATACCGCCGCCGGTTTGCGTTATGTACTTTATATGTTCCTAACCGATCTAAATGATATTACAAAAGTAACTCATAAACCAGCTGGTTATTTTATTGCTCCGGAAGGAGCGGAGCGTATTGGCGATGTTTCTAATGTGGTTTTCGCCAACGGCTGGATTTTAAATGAAGATGGAATCGTATTTATTTATTATGCTTCATCCGATACCCGGATGCACGTGGCCACCTCTACTGTAGATCAGTTATTGGATTATGTACTAAACACGCCGGCTGATGGTCTCCGTTCTGCTGCTTCGGTACAGAACTTAAATAAAATTATAGATACAAACCTGGCTTATCTGGATAACAAGAAAGAATTAGTGTTGAATGAAGTAAGTGGTCCACATGATTGATTCACAAACGGATAACCCGGAGGTTGCGCAGCAATTGCAAGTATACCGTCAGGAAATGGAGGCGGAGTTAACCCGCATTCTTTCTTTTTGGATGACGCATGCGGTAGATGAGCAACAAGGCGGTTTTGTAGGTCAGGTAAATAATAAGGGGGAAATCAACTTCAATGCTCCCAAAGGCAGCGTATTGAATGCGCGTATTTTATGGAGTTTTTCCGCAGCCTACCGCAAAACCCAAAATCCTAAGTATTTACAAATGGCCGATTGGGCCTTTAACTATTTACTGGAATTTTTCTTGGATCAGGAATTTGGCGGTATTTATTGGTCGGTAGATGCGCAGGGAAAGCCCCTTAATACCCGAAAGCAAATTTATGGATTAGCTTTTGCTATATATGGTTTCAGTGAGTATTACCTGGCAACCCAGAATAGCCAGGCATTACAAGTAAGCCAGGAGCTATATTATTGGATAGAAAAATATAGCTACGATGCCGAGAAAGGCGGCTATCTGGAAGCTTTCAGCCGGGAAGGTAATCTGTTGGAAGATTTGCGTTTGAGCGACAAAGACCGAAATGATCCGAAAACCATGAATACGCACCTGCATATTCTGGAAGCCTACACTAATTTATATCGTATTTGGCCCGATTCAAGGTTAAAGCAACGTTTAGATAATCTAATAAACATTTTTTTACAGCATATTATTGATCCTAAAACAAACCACATGCATTTGTTTCTAAGTCGCGACTGGAAACCATCAGCTAATTTAATTTCATACGGGCACGATATAGAAGCATCCTGGCTTTTGCAGGAAGCAGCAGAAGTTTTGGAAAATAAGAATTTACTGGAAGAGGTAAAACTCGTTATTTTGGACATGGCCGAAGCAACAGCTGCGGCACTTTTACCGGATGGTAGTTTGTACCATGAACTAGATGTTGATGCTAGTCATTACGATAAACACCGGGAATGGTGGGTAAGTGCAGAGGCAATGGTTGGCTTCTTGAATGCCTATCAACTTACAGGTAAACAAAGCTTCCTGGAACATTCTATAAATTCCTGGTCTTTTATAAAAAACCACTTATTAGATATAAAAGGTGGAGAATGGTACTGGGGAGTTTACGATGATTACACCATTATGAATACTTATGATAAAATAGGTTTTTGGAAATGTCCCTATCATAATTCAAGGGCCTGTTTAGAAGTATTACATAGAATTAAGATTAAAGTATAATCATATTTTATAAGTAATCGCTTTGCAATTGGATAGTGCCTTATATTATCTACTATTATAAGTTTTAAGAGGCTGACAAAATTATTTTTAATTAAAAAGATTATAAAAATTTTTAAATTTATTGCTTAATGTTATAAATACAATAAGATTGTAACATTATCTAAATATTGAAATTTTAAATAAAGGAGATTATTTATTGATATTTACTAAAATAAGATTATAATTTATTATAAATACATAATAAAACAAGCGTCTTTTTATAAAATATATTAAAAATATATATTAAATAAATATCTAATAATATTAAGAATTCATTATGAAAATTTAAATAATTATAAGTATATTAATAGAATTAGCACCTGCTATTAATTTGATTTAGTTAAAGTATTCACTTATCTTTAGATGTTAGGTTGAGGTAAAGTCTATAAATAATTAAATTAATTAATTAAAAGGTTGAATTATTGTATAATTTATATTTCTAAATTAATTAGTCTATAAATTACCTTTGAATAAGTATAAAACTTTTATTTATAAATGTCTGAAATAAATAGAAGTTCATATCCGACTAAATTATATGGCTTATTAAAGAATTCTAACCACTTAGCCTAGCGTAGCTAATTTTATTTTATTTAATATTTATCCGTAAAAAGATAATTTTTAAATATCGAGTTTAGATAATGGGTAAATTTTTAAATTTTTTATAATAAAAATTAAATTCATGTGAACTTATGTAAGCTATCAATCATTTATAAATTACCACCTAAATATAAGAGCTAATGAGAAGATAAAATTAGAGACATTACTTAAAAAATTAACAGTAATACATTTTAAATTAATCCACCTAATAAATTTTTTATGATAACAAACCAGTACCCAGACAAGGTTTATTTCAGTAATATTCCTGTTGGTAAAACCCCAATAGTTTGTAGAATAATGGCTATAATGTTAACTATTATTTTTATGCAAGCTACTGTTGTTTTAGCTCAAACTACTGCCAGACATCCTGTATCTGGTAAAGTAACTTCTCCGGACGGCCAAGGATTACCCGGTGTAAGTATTATTATTAAAGGTACTACTAATGGCGTTGCTTCCGATGTAGAAGGGAATTATACTATTGAGGCAGCCAATACTGATGTTTTGGTGGTTTCCTATATTGGCTTTGTAACCCAGGAGGTAACCGTAGGCACCAGAACCCAGCTTAATGTTGGCCTGAAAGAAGATCAGAAAATGCTAAACGAAGTAGTTGTAACGGGTTACGGCGAGCTTAGAAAAGTTGATGTGCCTGGTGCACAAACTACAATTAGTTCTAAATCCATTGAGAAAACCGTAAATACTACCGTTGAGCAAGCTATTCAAGGACGTGCCCCTGGGGTGTATGTTACGCAGAATACCGGTGCACCAGGTGGTGGAATTTCGGTAAATATCCGGGGTATCAACTCTATCAACGGATCAAACGAACCGCTTTATGTAATCGATGGAGTACAAATACAAGTAGATAACTCTACTTCCGGATCTAATCCATTAGCTACTCTGAATCCATCAGATATTGAATCTATGGATATTTTACAAGGGCCTTCGGCAACGGCTATTTACGGTTCCCGTGCTACTAATGGAGTGGTTTTAATTACTACCAAACGCGGGAAAGCCGGCGATGTAAGAATTAATTATTCTTACCTGTATAGTTTACAAAAACCACCCAAGGCTCTGGAAGTTATGAATATGCGGGAGTATGCTCAAATGGACAATGAGTATAAAGCACTTAATGGTGGTGCGGTTCGCGAAGATTTTTTAGATCCTTCCATCCTAGGTGAAGGAACAAATTGGCAAAAGGAGTTATTTAATAATGCTCCCATGAACAAGCATCAGCTTAGTTTAAGCGGCGGAAGTGAAAAAACAACCTATTATTTATCTGGCGAATACTTGAATCAGCAGGGCGTTGCGTTGGGTTCTGGCTTTGATCGGGGCTCGGTAAGATTAAATTTAGATAATCAAGCCCGTAAATGGCTTAATTTAGGGGCTAACATCAGTTTTGCGCAAACTAATGAGCAAATCTCTACTACGCAATATGATATTATTAACAATGCCATTCAGCTTTCTCCTGCCATTGCGGTTAGAAATATAGATGGTTCTTACGGTGGCGGAGAAGTTAGAACAAATCCGGATGGGAGTACATCAGATGCAGAAAGATTTACCCCGCCTAACCCAATAGGTTTAGCTAACTTAGTTACTAATGAGATTAGAAGGCGCCGCATCTTAGGCGGATTAAACGCAACAATTAAAATTACCGAGGGGTTAGAGTTTAGAACTTCTTTCAATGGAGATTTTGGCTTTTCTAATGGTAATAATTTTGTGCCTACTTACCAGTTTGGCTTTCAACGTAATGCCACTTCTAGGTTAACCGTAAGGGATGATTTTAGCTCTTACTGGAACTGGAATCAATTACTGCAATACACCCGCACTTTTGGTAAGCATCGGTTTACATTAATGGGTTCGCATGAGTCGCAGGAAACTACCTATAGAGCTACTACTGCTTATAGAGAAAATTTTCCGACTAATGAAATTATAGATTTAAATGCAGGGGGCGCTGCGAACCAGACGAATGGTGGTGGGCAGAATAGTTGGGGTATGGAATCTTATTTGGGCCGCCTTAATTACAACTATGGCGACCGGTACATTTTGCAGGCTAATTTCCGGGCCGATGGTTCCGCAAACTTTGGGGCGGGAAATAAATGGGGTTACTTTCCATCTATATCGGGTGCATGGAGAGTATCAGAAGAGTCTTTCTTTAATGTTCCATTTATTAGTGATTTGCGGTTGCGGTACGAAACCGGTTTAACGGGTAGCCAAGGCAACAGCGGTCCAATATATGCCCGACTTACTTTATACCCCACCGAATGGGGCAATGGATTCTTACCAGCCAACTACCCTAATGCAAATTTTCAATGGGAGGAAACTAAGACCAACAATGTTGGTATTAATCTAGGCTTTTTAGAAAATCGCTTCCAGATAGAAGCTGATTATTACGTAAAAAATACGGATAATTTGATTATCGAGAGTTCCTTACCTTGGTATATGGGTACTACTGGGGCCGGTAATATCACCGCTCCTATAGTAAATGTCGGCGCCTTACAAAATAAAGGTTGGAGCTTTAGTTTAAATTCAGTAAATATAAATAAGGGTAGTTTAAGATGGGAATCGAATTTAAATATTTCCCATTTTAAACCGAAAATTACGAAGCTTTACACAGAAAGCAGTTCAATTGCCCGTAATGCACCTTCTTGGTACATGTCGCCTCAATGGTCACAACGTTCAGAGGTTGGTGAAACTCCCTGGTACTTTTTTGGTTACATCGAAGATGGCATTTTTGAATCAGTAGCTGAGGCGGAAGCTAGTGCTCGGCCAGCTGATAATAACGGTGATCCGTACCCGGTAGATGAAGATAATATCTGGATAGGAGACGTGAAATACCGGGATATTAGTGGCCCCAATGGCGTACCCGATGGCATTATAACTGCTGATGATCAAACCAATATTGGTAGCCCGTGGCCTCAGTATTTTGGGGGGTTAACTAATTCGTTCTCATATAAAGGTATAGATTTAAGCATATTGCTTACGGGAACTTTTGGTAACGATGTTTACAATTATGTACGCATGCGCAATTCTAACCCTAATGGTATCAACTTAGGTCAAAATATGTTTAAAGAGACTTTGAACTATGCTAAGATAGGGGTAGATGCAGAAGGCAATCCTATGTTAGAAAACCCAGGTACAGATATTCCCCGGATGACCGGTAGTGTTAACAACAATTATGGACGTCATACAACTAAATACGTGGAAGACGGATCGTTTGTAAGAGTTAAAAACATCACTGTAAGTTACAATTTCCCAGCGGCGCTTCTTGCCAGACAGAAATTTATCAAAGGTGCCCGGGTGGGGGTTAGTGCGCAAAACTTGTACACTTTTACTAAATATACGGGCTACGACCCGGAGGTTGGTACCTACGTAGGGCCAAATATGGATAATAGTACTTCCCCTATTGGGGTAGATACCGGCAGGTACCCACTTACGTCCATTTATTCTTTCAATATAGGTATTGATTTTTAAGCTAAAATTATAAATAAAAATGATAAATAAATATATTTTTGCCGGAGCCTTGGTTACCATAACCATATTTTCTGGCTGTAAGGAAGACTTCTTAGAAAGACCTCCTTTAGATACTTTAACAACTGATATTTTTTATAATACAGATGCTCAGGTTTTAGCTTCCACTGCCCCGTTGTATAATGTAGTTTGGAAAAGTTACCACGATCAGGCTTCGTTTCACTTAGGAGATGTTCGGGGTGGCACTACTTGGTATCCATGGGGTACAACTGGTGTAAGAGAAAACGTATTATTCCGAACTACCGGCGTTACGCAATCTTCTCTCGATGCTTATCAGGCCTTTTATAATGTAATAGGCCAATCGAACATGGCCATTTATAACATCAACAAGTTTGCCGGTGAGAATGTAAGTGAAGCCGTTAAAAACCAAGCTATAGCAGAAGCTCGTTTTATGCGCGCCACTGCTTATAGCTATCTGGTTATGAACTTTGGCGAAGTGCCCATTATTACCAATAATGTTGAGGAAATGGGTAATGCCGATATCGTGCGTCATACTATACCTAGTATATGGGAGTTTGTTACCCGAGATTACCTGTTTGCTGCCGAAAATTTGCCTTTAACCGCATTAGAGGCAGGTAGACTTACCAAATGGTCGGCTGAAGGAATGCTTGCCCGGACTTACTTAACACGGGCGGGAGTTGGTCATCCGGATGGTACCAGAGATCAGGCGTCTCTGGATAAGGCTAAAGAATACGCCGAGCGGGTAATTAATATGGGTGGTAAGCAACTGGTAAGACCTTACGAAAATTTGTTTAAATACCCTTACGATAACAATAGTGAGTCTTTATTTGAGTTGGAATGGACCACCACTGGTACTAATTATGCTGCCTCTAATACCCAAACTTCTCAGATTACACCTTTTGCCGAAATAGCGGTAAACAATGACGGTTGGGGTGGCAGTTTTGGCGCCACGTACTGGATGCTAAGTTTATATGATGGATTGATTGACAAAGGTACTTCACCTACATCTGAGGATGATGGTGTTAAAGCTGGTTTTACTGTTGATCAGCGGTTAAAAGCTTCTTACATGTTGCCTGGTTTCCAATACCCAGAAATAACTGTAAAGAATGCTTTTGGCCCAAATAAAGCGGGAGACAAATTAACAGTACCTGATCCAGGAACTTCTGATTTGAGCCAGGCATATATTAAAAAGTATGTAGTTGGTAATGAATTAAATGGAGTACCAGCTTCGCAGCAACGCTACCCAAATAATAATTATATGCTACGTTTAGCTGAAATGTACCTGATTTATGTGGAAGCTACTATTGGTAATGCTGAATCAACAACTGATCAGACAGCAATCAATTACTTTAATGAAATCCGGAATAGAGCCGGTTTGCCAAATCTTGTAGGTCCTATCCGGATGAACCGTACCTGGAATGCAGATCCGACTGTATATAAAGATGATGTATTTGAAGAGCGGGCGAAAGAGTTTGCTATGGAAGGAATTACCTGGTACGATTTAGTTAGAATTCAATATTATCTTCCAGAAAAAGCTTACGCTATTATCAATAATCAAGATAGAGGAGGTTATGTAGCAAAGCCAAATCGTTTTCCGAATCCTACAGGCTGGACTTTTACTAAAACTTCTTGGTTTGCCGATAGAAATGCGGTGGTAAATTCAGGCAATTTCTATCTGCAAATTCCGTCTGTAGAAATTAGCCAGGCACCTAATTTAAATAGTCCAGCCATTGATTATGACTTTGGTGGTTAATTGTATAATGTGATAATAAAAAATAATATATGAAGTCTCAAATAAAATTATGGCTATTCCTTTTCGTTGCATTCGTAGCCGGAGGAGTACTATCAAGCTGTTCAGATGAAGATGAGCTTGAAAATAGTGGCAATCCTATGGTTAGTTATGTCCGCATTACTCGCCCGGAAGCCTCAGATTCACTAATTGTTAAAGCAGGTCAAAGCCAAATGATTGCCATTATGGGGCAAAATCTTGGTCAAGCCCGAGAAATATGGATTAATGACCAGCAGGCTGTATTAGTGCCTACGTTTATAACAAATACCAGTATTATTACCCGGGTGCCTTCTGCGCTTCCAATGGAAGTATCTAATAAAATGAAGATTGTATTTGCGAATGGATCAACATTGGAGCACCCTTTTATAGTTGATGTAAGCGAGCCGGTAGTTTCTTACATGTTAAGCGAATATGTTCCAGCAGGTAGTGTAGCAACAATCCGGGGTAATTATTTCTACGCACCTGTTAAAGTTACTTTTACAGGTGGTGTGGAAGGCGTAATTGAAACCATAGAAGATGATTTACTTGAAGTAACAGTTCCGGAAGGCGCACAGCCAGGACCAATAACGGTTACCACCAACTTTGGCACAATTGAATCGGATTTCTGGTTCCGCGATAACCGGAATATCATTCTGGGTTTTGATAACACTACTGGTGGATTATGGAGCGGAGCTGGTAATATTAAAGAATCTGATCCGGCTATTCCCCCTATTAGCAATAAGTTTCTAAGGATGAACCAGAAATTGGGAGAATGGGGCTGGTATGAATTATATGTAGGACCTACCGATAGTGATGTTCGTTTAGAAACCCGTAATATTCCGGCAGAAGCTTTTACTAATCCTAAGAACTACAGCCTGAAATTTGAATTAAACACGCTAGAACTTTTCTCAGGTGCATCGTTCCTGATGCATATGGGACCTGGTGA
>Ga0210040_10003967_pt1 | contig 19615 bp, 16 predicted proteins | sample CryGeyCG12114_NA_FD_185462 | JGI IMG/M metagenome (GOLD analysis project Ga0210040, IMG submission 185462) | Groundwater microbial communities from aquifer - Crystal Geyser CG19_WC_8/21/14_NA (SPAdes) (version 2) | ecosystem: Environmental > Aquatic > Deep subsurface > Groundwater | place: USA... | reverse complement strand
CGCTGGGGAGGAGAGAGAACCAAGCTGGAGGTGCAGTGGCAGTGTACGATGGGCACATGGCGCTGCTGGAGGCTGTGCCTGTAGCAGTGACTGGGGCGGTACCGCTGGAGGCGCCGGATGAGGTGCTTGAGGCCCAGTCGTTCCATTGCTCGTCGGTGCAAGAAGTGCTGCTCGATGGGTCGGCGCTGTTGGTGGATGCTGCGTTGGTGGAAGCCGCAGTGGTGGTTGCCCCAGAGCTCGACGCCATAGAGGACGACGATGCCCAGTCAGCCCATGTGTGGGAGCCAGATGCGCCGGACTGGGAGCCAGTGGCACCGGTCTGGGAGCCAACGGCACCAGTCTGGGAGCTAGAGGCGCCAGTCTGGGAGGCTGGTACGGTGACAACGGCGCTGGATGGCTTGTATGGGCAGTTGGTCACTTCCGGGGCACAGGAGGTGATGGTAACATCGGTGGTCACGACGCTGGTGTAGGTGTTGGCAGAGACAACGGCGGCAAGGCCGGCAACAGCGAAAGCGGTACGCATTTTGACTGGTTTGTTGATGATCGTTATCGAAAATAAAAAGGATGGAGGTATTGAGCAAAAGTTGATGAGTTGCTGGTTAAAGAGCGTGGGTGAAGCTGGACTCGAACGAGTGGACGACCGAAGTCAAAAGGTGACGATACTGAAAAACTGAGGATAGTGTTTGAGTATGGGAAGAGGAAAAGCAATAGTGCCTGGGGCTGGCAGAGGTTCTTGTAGGGCCCTGGGAGATTAGTGGCCTACCAGGGAACCATCATGGCCAACACGGAGCGAACGATGAATGGGAGGCCAGTGGGAGATTGCTTCTCAGGAGGACCCGAGCTCAGCACGAGTCAAACGGGGGAGGAGTGGATCCACGAAAGAAATAGGAGACGAGGCTAACGAGGCTAACGCAGGAAGACGCCAAGAGAGACCACAACGCAGCCAGTCGGCGCATGGGGAGCAGTTTAAGCATCCTCTGGAGCCGTTCATAGTCGATGCTAGCGTCTTGGGGCAAGATGATCGTTGTTTGGGACTCCTGGAGACTCGTGACTCTAGTGTGGCCAGATCCTACCAAATGCCTGCCTACCTAGGTAGGTGACTTTTCAGTCAAGTTGTGCGCACGCCAGAGCCAGCAAACGGTGATACCTGTCACATCTCCAGCATGTTCGTGTCGCGCTTCCTCTGTCAATGGCAGCTTAGACACGCGGCGAATGGCAGCTTGTTCACTCGTAAACAATATTACTGCGTATCGTCAGACAAATTGGCTGCTGTCAATCACTGACATGCCACCCAGCACTCAGGGGCTTGTCTGCCAAGATGGCCCGGGAGCTTTTACCTTCAAGTTAGTCCTACCACAGTACGCACCTCAAGCTGGGCGGCAGTACTAGTACCCTTCCCCACAGATGACGTGCTGTCGTTTAGCATAACAAACATCAAACCTCGACATGCAGTGCACAGTTTTAACCGCTTTGCTTATTCAGTCGCTCAAATCAATGTGCGGCCAAAATACTACCATAAAGCCACAGTCATGATAGATCGGTGTACGTGCGCAGTATGCTCAGGAAATCAGCAGTGACAACAAGATCCGAAGGTACATCCGACAGCTGACCGCTGACGCAAAGGCATTACATGGAAAACAAGCCAAAAACATAGGTACCTAGGTGGGCAGCAGCCGTGCAAGTTGTTTGACCCGTGAGGTTCGTATGGCTCAATGCTGTACAAGCGTCTGCTTGAGATGACCAAGGCTTGTTACATGAAGACCTCTTGGAACAGCATCTAGCCACCCAAGTCATTATTTCTCGCAAACGTTCAGGCTTTCCTTAAGCAATCACCTGTCACAGCCGCGGATGGTGAAGGCTGTCAGACAGAGGCTTGGGCCTTCTCAAATTTACCAACACATTGGAGAACGTCGTCCCCAATGGTGTCAGCTACCTGCTACATATGCCTTTGTCTGTGATGATCCTTACGGCAAACATAAACCGAGTTCAATGATTTGGCCGCGACCTGTCTTCGTAAGCCTTGATCAACATGTGAGCCAAGCAAACCAACCAGGGTCATTTACACTCCTTTCCGCCGCATGTCGCAACCTTCGCTTCGATACGACACCGTCGAGGTGAGTGCCGTCAAGGGAGATCACAAAATAAGTGCCCTGGTTCCGACATTATCTATGCAATTAGAGGTCATTCCTCGTCCGGCTACAAGACTGAATAAGCATACCCCATGGAATAAGCATACCCCATGGAACAAGCAACTTACTGATCCAGACTTGTTAACATATGCAGTTTCGCAGACGTTTGCATTGAATGCTCCTGTTTAGCCGGCCATATCGATTCGTTGCTGTTAATGGAGGAATCCGGCGTGGTCGTTACAAGCTCACTTCCTGCAAGTCCGCCACTGCGCGCCATAGCCGATAAATCAAGAAGCACCATGCTCCTACGGTGGTCGCCTAGTGCGCCGGGCAATGGATGGCTGACCAGAGTCCATATTTGGCAATCATGCCATCCACTGATACACGTTGCGAATCTGTGGCTGCAGCGGTCCTTCCAGCCACCAGTCACCTCAGATTTGTCGAGACGGCCACTGGAGACGCGTGGTCCTATAAGTGCAGCCGTCGAAATATCATATGTCCACCACACCCGCGTGAGGTAACCTCTACGTGGCCTAGGTACCAGGCAGGGGATGCAAAACGTAATCACAAGCATCTGAAAGCCGTACGCTCCACAGTCTCTCGACCGTCCTGTCGTGTCGGTCATCTGGACTGGGCCCCATGCGCTTTCATTAAAGGTAGACAACTCAGACAGAGCATTGTTGCTGTGACCTCGTGCAGTATAAATACCTCTATTACCTTTAACGGTATTTGCTCTAAGCGATCTGAAAACGCAGCGACCGATCCCTTCAATGTCTTGTAGCCGAGTCGAGTACCTCGTCGCTCTAATACATCGCTTGGCCTTGTCACATACACAAGCCCGTAAACGTTGACCCCAATAGGTTCAGAGCTTCATGATTTCAGGCAAAGGTTCAGGGAATGGGTTGAAGGGTGACTCTGACGCAACTTCTCTTCTTCTGTCGACGATCTCATGTCAGGTTTCAAGTTGTCTAGTGATGCCGGACTTTCGCGGACATGCACGCTTGACCATTGGAGTCCTGCGCAGTCAGTTCAGGTACAACTTGCGATGTCGGAGTCGAAGCCTCCGACCCGAACTAAGCATCAGAGATGCGTCTTGCGCCGAATGCCAGCGATGCAGCCTCCAGGTTGTCCTCTGTTTGAGCCCTGAGCCGCAGGTAAGTTCCAATTATAGATAGCTGCTAATTACTAGGCTCACTAGGCTCATCGGGTGCTAGTCCTCATACTAGCAGCAAGGCTGACGGAGGCTGAGGAGGCTCGGGAATTTGCTGACTTTGCCATGAAGGGAGTCAGCTCGAAGACTGAACTTGAGGGCCTTCGAGTAACTCTGCCTACCTACCAGGCTACCACAGTAAGGAGCTTGAGGTAGTCTCAGCCAAACTTGAACCTGGAATCGGACTGCCCCTGCGACTGCCACTGCCTTCGTGGACCCCACTCACTTCTCCTCTACCTAAACCTGCAGGCCTTGTTGGGGTCGGAAACGTTAACTGCTGTGCCCTGTCTCTAATCCCAGCTCTTCCTCACGCTCTTGCTCTGCGACGTTCTTCTGATGCGTTGTCAATGTTCAGTTTCGATTTACGCGTACGCTACTTGGAATTGCGATCCAAGAGTATCGACCCAAACGATGCAGCAGCTCGCGTTGAAGAGAATCCAGGGATTCCCTTTCTGCGTGGATGTCGCATCATACAGGCTAAATCGCAGCACAGTCATCGCCCTAGTATAGGGTATCATGGCGATTGCATGCCGCGCCCACATTTTATATTCCCGTCCGAACCTTGAACACTAATTAGAAGTGCTTGATGCTTGTACTGGACTAACGTTAGAAAACTCGCCGACAAACCAGCACTAGGGGTCACCAGGTGGTAACCGTAGCTTATGCTACTTTCACCATTTGTGTCCTTCCGCGGCTCACAGGCCGGTAGGTTATTATTGTTCAAGGTTCATCCGTTTCGAGTCTGGCGCCTTGTCGCTCTTCCACGCTTGAAGACACCGGCCAATCCCGAAGCATCCCTCGAAACCAAGGATCATCACGGCCCATTATGGAAACCATGGTCACTCGCGACTAGATGATGCATGCTAGTCAAGCCTACTAGCATTCTACTGATTGTCAAGCTTGGGTACCTCTTACATATCACACTGGCTTCTCTCACACTCGCAGTTATGTCGAAACAATAATCTGGGACGCTTGAGACATTGAGGCCAATGTACTTCCTGCCTTTCTTGAGCTAGTCAAGCAAATACAATCCTCGCCACGGCCACGTGGTTGTACTACTTGCTTGAGCCAAAAACCCTCAACCAACATAGACATGGCGCCGTTGCAACTGTCTGTCACTAGTAGTGGCTTTCGGACGAAGCTTTGGCACTCACGCTCATACAGCACGCTGCCGCCACCCGTGGAACCGTCTCTATGGGACCGAATCCCACTTGAATATCATCCGCCTGACTCAACAAAGTGCCCTTCAGCAAGCACAACCACCAACGCCACCACGTACGAGACTTATAGCCGCCCAGGTTATCTGCCGCAGATCAGATCGACCAGCTGGAGCGCAGGCCTCTCCACGTCCGACGCAGAGTACAACATGATGTTCAGGCCGCTGCATACTCAATCGCGTTCGGGAAGGGCCGCGTCGTGTACAACGTTGGCTGTTGAGGATGAATATTCACACGAGAAGCGGATTTGTGTGGAGATAGCCGGTGCTTTACCACCGGACTATCTTGAAGCGCCTCCGACATACCAATCTACAGTATCACTTGGACCGCAAGCTGTGGACGACTGTACTCGGTTGCTAGTCGACACAACAAGCATGCGACGGCACAGTCATGCAGATTTCAGGGCAGCGCCATCCACAACTGTGGTTGCAGAACCTACTCCGATTTCTCCTATCAACACTTTAGACAGAGATTATCTGGCTTTACAGCGACGGAATGTTCGTACTATGCCGAACCCCTTCTCGGTACCTCACCTCGTGGCTCTCCCCTCTTCGACGGTAGGAACACCACGTGAACACTTGGCTTGAGCTACTGCAGCCACAACAGTGGGTGTTCACAAGCAAATGACATTGCCATGTCTTTCCGGGACAATTCGATGACAGATCACACACACCTCCCCTCGCTGCTATAATCTAGGCATACATGGAGAATAACATGTACGAGTGTACGGTACGCCTGTCCGATCCAGTCTCCCGAGCCGCCAAAGACAAGAAGGCAGGAATTTAGACGCTCAAGCAGGAATCCGTGGTGTCGCTCCAGCCATGGATAGATACCCAATCTCTAATAAGTGCAGTGAACATCGAGGCTAATACGAGCTAACACCTTGTCTGGCCAACGATCCGCGCAAGATTTCTTGCCAGGCCTTTAAAACTCTCTAGCCCTACATTTGTATAAATTCGCACAGGTGGTGGTTGGTCTCTTCATTCCCAGTGCACGTGGACTTTTGGCTTGAGATACATACTTCAGGGAGGCTTGCATGGAGTGGGCTAGCAAGCCACATCGGCGGCCTGGAACGTGACAAGCTTAGCCTGCTAGATAATGACCAATTGCAGAGATAGTAACCAGAGCTGAAGCAAGCCTCAAGAGGCCCCATAGAGCGGCTGGTGCCGTATCGCACGTCAGCACTCTCGCGGAATGTGAATTGGGTCGACGCACGGCCTCCAAAGATTCCTTGCTTCACCACGCGTGACGCGAATGCCTCGGTGCAGCGTATCCTATATCTAAGTCCTGCATGCTCTTTAGCAACACTGCCTTCATCGACCAACAATACTTTCACTACTATATCTCACCATCGTGGTAGCAACCACGCTCTCCTTCGTTAGTGTTCTCGCACGTTAAAACGAACCACTTTGCAGTTGCAAAACCCACAAGCACTCATCGGCTGGACTCTATGGCACCAATTCACGCTCTCTCGCTAGTAGCACGTCGCGCCGAGTCGGTAAAACGATTTGTTATTACCTCACGCGATACGACGCATCCTTCTTTGATCGTAACGATTGTTGTTCTAGCGGTTGTCTGTGCACTCCTTTTCTCCACCGCTGTTTATACGTTCTATCGCCTCTGGTCGGCTGTCATTGCACCGAAGCTTGCTGCGCGACGCTCGAAAGCTGCGCAAGAAACGCAACCGACGAGCAGCCGTCGGCAGAGCACTGTGAACTGGGCGCGAAAAGACAGCAACGTTCTCTGGTCGATGTACATCAACGAAGATGATCTCAAGTCACAATTCGCCCAACCGTCGAAGGACTCACGCCTGTTCTCCATCGGCTCAATCTCGACTATCGGACCCTTGGATCGCCGGAGCTCGAGAGATAGTGCATCTGGCACACTGCCACAAAACGACGAGAAAGCTGCCGGTACTGCAACTATCCGCAGTCGGGCTGCATACGAGCAGGAAACGACACCCACCAAGGTCGTTCCTCGCCGACCATCGCGTATGGGGCTCGGACATCATCACACGAATTCCTCGGAAGCTGTAGTGTCAAGACGGCAGTCAGTCGCTGACGCCAAGCGAGACAGCTTGCTGAGAAGAAACGGGATCCCCCAACGCTGCAGGAACAGCTCGACCAGCCATTATCGGGTCGACAGAGTTCTCTTGTGCTTTGATGAGGGCCGAACGAAGCTGAAGCCGCACGTTGGTGCATTTTGACGAGGACATGTCGATTTATGATACCACCGTTTTTACGCAAAGCAATTGAATTGGAATATTGGCATTTTGCATTTGAGTTCTTCCGTGCTTGGTCACGGGCTTTAGTTTAGCTGGTTCCGGAGATAGCATATCTCGCCAAGCCTAGCTGTGCGTCAAACGTAGCAAATCGATCAAACTTCGAGTGTGCAATCCACTTCAAGCTTGGTGTTTGGTGTTTCCAGTCCGCCTTCTCCTTTTGCTTCCACTTCCCCTCCCTTCAAGGTTCCCAATTCACATCACCTCGCGTAAGGTACTCACTTTCATCCCTCAACGATCGCGTCATGAAGGCTGTTTTTTACGCTTATGTATCCAATGGCTACTTGTGATCGCAAGATAAGGCTGCATCTTTCAACGCTCATGTCCATCGACCTGGCTATGAGTGGGACAAATCAGTTGTCGACCCGCTTCACCGTAGCATCTGCGAAAAGTGTGGCACGATCACTTGTCATGGCGCTCCTTCTCGCGCCTCCCGCCAGTGGTATAGCTTTGTAACGGGTACCGCAACGTTCGCACAAGTCTGACATTGTTTCTATCTCATCCCTCGTGTTCGTACCTTCTCTGGTCTTGCTGTTCTCACCTCGCTCTCTATTGTTCCGTCAAAACCCACGCGCAAGACCTGTTCTAGTAAGAACGGTCTGAACCACTCCCCATCAACATGCTGCTCAATGCTTCCCACAAGATTACTCTTAGTGGGTTACCAGATGATGTACTTGATGCGTATGTACGCTACAAAAAAGGTACAAGAGCCATCGTCAACTGGCTCACCAAAGTGCAGAATGGTCCTCCTAGGCTAAAGGCCCTCAGAAGTTTACCTCTCAAAGAGATGGCACTACTGGCTCAGATAGTATCGCACCAAGGGACAGCCTTACCTGATATCATCCACTTTCACTTCCGTGAAACAATTGCTGCTCGCCGCCTCTTGACCAAGCATTTTCGCAAACAGGTAGACGAATCCCCTGAGGACATTGATACTGTCAATCATGAACACTTCACAACAAGGTATGCAAACATCCATGTCGGCAAATTGCTACTAAAAAGAATAGCCTGGAACGCATCTACGCAAACTTGTGCGGTTGTTGCGACAAACCAAAACAGTTCCAGCTACAGCAACGGATAGATTCGTTTCAATCTCGACTACCGCAAAACCTCAAGAACCATTACGCAGCCCTACCTGTGGAAGACACTATGGACGACGAGACCCTTAACGTTTCGCCCCTTGCAACATGCTCAGAATGTATCACAGACCTGTCCAGTCAATGCACAAATGATCCAGCAAATCGCTTTCCAGACGACGAGCTTGACTCGACTATACAAATCATAATCACATTGGAAGTATGTATCTCACCTACCATCCGCAGATCTCCCTAACACCAGCCAGCGCATATGTCAATATCGAAAGTTTGTCGAAACTTGCTGGCGTAAAGCCGCAGAAGGCACAGTCTCTAGTATAACTGCCGCTTTCATGACGAACATGACATGTGCCTGTTTGCGACAGGCCGAACAACAACTTAAAGATCTGAATCGTGAGGCAAGCATTGATGGCATTTATTCGCGGCTATCTTCTAGCTTCGACACTTCTCCTGATGGCAATAGTGGGATGGATGGCTGTCGTGCCATTCTTGACGAACTTCGCAAACCATGGCAGATCCTAATGCATTTCAAACAAGGTCATAATTTGTCCGCAATTGCATCGTGCGCATCATGCGTACAGAAGCCCGCTGATTATGTACAAAGCCCGGACGGGGCAGCCGATGCACCAAACAACCTACATGCTGCTATCCTCGACAATGTTTTTCACCTCATACTTCGCAAAGACGCTCCTTCAACAATTGTTCGTCAAGGCACGCCGGCCTACGCTGATATCGGCTATCTCATGGGACATTCGGAAAATGAGACCAACGGACTGCGCTCTACGTTTGCCCTCGATCTTTTGTCGTGCAGCTATCAATCATATCTTATGGCACTGCCTTGCCCCGCCTCAGTGTCTAAGTGCCGTCTTTCGGCACTGCGCTTGGCGCAACAAGCTGTCTCCAGCATCGAGAGCCTGCTTGTCGACAAAGCATGCTTTCCCTGCAAGTGTCCACAGACGTTGGCGTTCCATCTTGACAATCTGAAATCAGACTTGCAGGCGTTTGCAAAACACAGATGCTGGGATTTGTATTTTCAGTCCCCGTGGGTGGCGGGAAATCACATACTAGAAATACTCGACATGTGCCACTACTATGGTATGCGTCTTTTCAATTATCGGCACTTCGTTGGCGCTGTGTTGCACAGTTACAACGTACTGGAACAGCTTGCGGGATTGGAGAAAATCCCTTTGCTTGAAGGTCTCTGCAACAGCTTCAAAGACACATTTTTCTCCAGCGGCAGGCGGCCTACACACAACTTCCGTGCTTGTTGGGCAAGGTACGTCGGAGCGAGGTTGAAGTTCAAGAAAGGCCACAAAGGTCGCAATCACAGGGACAGCTGGTGTATGGCTGTGCCTGCACATGCTGCCAAGGCCGCTGCAGGCCTTGGTGTCGGAAGAGACTCCTATACTGATGTCGATCTGAGCAAGGACAGCCTGGTCTTTGGTCTCAAGCAGCAGGATTACCACCTCAGCAACCCACTGTGGAACAGGCTTCGGAAAGAACATGATCTTCCAGCCTCAGTGTTGAACGATGCCTCCGGTGGTGCGTTGGCCAACTCACTCTCTCATCTCGTCCCGATCATCGATGGTCAGATCACGGCAAGCAAAGAGAATCCCTTCCCACCTGCACGGCTGAATCTCTTCTCGATATTCGCTTCATGCAACGAGATCGTCTCCACACTGTCTGATGCCGGCCATACGGACCCGCAGGAAAAGAGCATGCACTGCATCTGTTTTGCCTCGTCGTTGCTGCAAGGCGCAGACCGCATCATGGACGCGCGGAGGCTGGGCAAGATCGAGCCGTGGAAGAAGCATGAGCGGGAAATGGTCGAGTTGGCCAAGCAGACACTCCTCAAGGTGGTGGGCGAGATTGAAAAGGACGATGGTAAGACCTGGCTGTGGGCCTTTTGAGCCTTTGGAACTCGCGGAGCTGCCGTGGTGGCCTACGAAAGGTCTACTGAGCTCTGCCGTTGCACCGCCCAGTTGTGGAGAGGGCGGGCGCTGCGTGGTTTGCTTCTTTGCCTATCATATACAACTTCATGGCTGCAATTATACAAAGCACTACCCCAATACCTTCGTTGTAGTTCACCCAAACGTATCGCACTTTGAAGCCACGATGGTCATCCGCATGCGCCAACATGTTGACGACTACCTGATTGGCCTGGAGCCCGTGTTTTATTGATTTCTTTACCCGCTGGTGGTCTGACTCCTATGGAAAGACGGAAGTTTCCGCGGTACGAACAAAAAACCATACTATGCTGTTATAACAGTCCTCCCCACCGTGGCAACCACCGTTGAAAGAATTGTTGTACCTGGTTTGCTCAGTCACAGTGGTAGCCAGCCACCGGGCCTCGTCTAGACAGACGCCACTATCGATATAACTATAACACGCGGGGGTATCCCTTAAAGCTTGTGGGTTTATCATTATTAGGGTAGTGGTAACAATTGCAATCCACCGCGCCAACTCCACAGCCGCAGCTCAATCCAGCTCGGGTGGCTATAGGATAAGTCAAGGCTCCTTACAGACGCAATCACAAGTCGGCACAGGACAAACGTTATGTCCCTTCCTCCCGTCGCGACCGTCGAACCACGCCTTTGCATGCGCGGCGTGGAACCCGTGGCTACACTTGACGCAGAAGACGGTGAAGCGGCGCATCATCTCCTCGTACTGCCTTTCCTTCTGACGGGCTTCGTCTTCGTCCTTTTCTTTCTCTGACTCTGGCTCGGTGGGCCCGATGGTGGTCTGCACACTGCCTGTCATGCTGGCACCCAGGTCGATGCTGCCGCCCTTGTACCAGCGCATGTGACTCTCGTCCGGGCTGCCAAGCCACAGGTCGCACACGCCGCAGCGGGGGAGGTGGCGGCCGCATTTCGGACACACGGTGCCGAGGGCGGCTGCTTTCTCGGACGTGAGGGGGTTCGTCGCTGTGTTCACAATTTTGGTGCTGGAGTTGGAGGCTTCGGTGTCTCGATTCGTGGTGCTGGGGTGAGGCTCGAATTGTGCTAGGCTCTGACTGCAGTGCGCGCACACAAGTCTGATCTGGGGCTTTGGCGGTTCGATGAGTTTGCGACCAGTGACATCCACAGCTAGTTTCTGCGAGGCGATATCGAAGCGCACGCGGTCGAACTTGAGATTCCAGCTCATGATGTGGGAACGGTAGATTTCACGCCAACTGTCGAAACGGCGGCGGATGGCTTCGTCGTCGATGTAGCGTGGGATGGTGGGAGTTAGAGCAAGCACAGCGGTCTGCAGATCACCGAATCGGTCGACGTAGTTGGCGAGTAGGTCAAAGGCTTGTTTGGTGCCGGTGCCAGTGAGGACGACGCCCTCAACGTCACCGGCAGTTATGGCCTCTTCTGTTGCACGGGAGACGAAGCGCGTGAGCTCGGAGTCGTCAAGATGACGGAGCGCAACGCCGACGCGGTACTTGAGTGGAAGGCTGTTCTCGGCAATAACAGCGGACCAGTCACCGGACTTGACAAAGGCGAGTATTGCGCGCGCGTAAGGATCGGTCAGCTCTTCTGCTAGGGAGGCGATGGTTTCGGACCAATCATCCACATCGTTGGAATTACTAGCTGTGTCATTGTCCGTCGTTTGATAGGCTCGCTTACCCGCCCCAGCAATTGCCATGGCGAGCATCTTATGCGATTGAGTAGCGGTTCTGCCACGCAAAGCTTGGTATGCAAGCTTGCGCTCGTCAGCAAAAATAGCCATGGCAGCTGCTTTGGTGTGTTGGTTCTGCGAAACCAGCTTATTGACCGTGGCTTCGAGCTCTTCGTATGACCAGGCGAGGCCAGAGGTGTGTAGGCAGAGACGACGATGTGCTGGCTTTTCTGTAGTACATATCTTGCCGACCGAAAGGTTCAAGCGTCGAGTCAAGTTTTCCATGCTCCTTTCCAAGGAATGTGGCGACGATCCAAGCTGTCGTGTTTTCCGTGAAATTTCTTCCATCCAGATGCCGAAGACGCCAATATACGACATGTCGAGATTGTCCTGGGTCAAGTTGCCATGCCGCGAAACCTTGTCTGCTCTTTCTATCCATGCCCAGAAGGACTGAAGCCAGTGCGAGTCAGAGATGATGGCCTTATTCTTGGTCGGGTTGATGAGATACCCGGCTTCGCAACGGTGAACTTGTGCCGAGGATAATACCAAAAGATCCTGTAGAGAAACGTTGTTCTCGAAAAAGCCGAGATCAGTGTTCCATGCTTGGTTAGCAAAACTGGACATACGCCCTGAATAGGTTTTGGATTTGTTGTGTCTCGACTGCTTGAACGCTTGCTTGAGTGAATTTTGTGGCTCAGCATGCCTTCGAATCTTGTCAATACTTTCGCCAACCTCGGTGGCGTCTCTGTTGGACATCCTTACGATCTTAGAACCACGACCGAACATCCCTGTAGAGGAGAAGCTTAATGGCTCAGGCAGAGGATGACATGCTGTGACCTTCACTTCACCAGTGCCTCCTAGAGTGATTATTTTCGGCTGCTTGAGCCTGGTTTGTGTCGTCATGAAATCGAAAGACACCACACGCCCTAACTCATCTTGTGGTGCAAAAGGGTCAAAATATGGCCGATAGATTTCCCGAGCGCGATCGAGATATAAGCCATGAGGCAGCTTGTGGCCCATATCCTTTTCCTGATGCTGGGGAGCATCCACGCGATATGTTTCCTGCGCGAAATCCTTGCCGACATCATATATCCTCATCTGACCGATGCTAGACAATACACCCAGACATCCTCTTTGCGTTTTCGAGAAGCGTAAAGTCCATACTGAACCAGGGTTGTCAATAACATGTTTGAACTCGAGCGAAACTTCAGGCTGTCGGTTCTCAGGGTGACTCACTCCACCGAACCCAGTATGCAAGATGTTCGTTCCTGAAATCATACGCCTGTCCCAGAGAGAAATGGACGGATCGTTGGACGGGTAGCATGATGCAAAATAGTTCTCATCACGTGAGTCTATTGCAAGGTTGTGGACACATCTTGTAGCAAATTGCAAACCGTTTCCGACACTCGGCTCACGCAGATCATATAGTCGAATGAATTGTCCCTTCACTCCAGCGACCAGCAATGGAGGATCATCTTGGAAGAATTTGAGACTGGAAATCGGTTCTCCGCTAGCTAACTTGTGCAAAGGTTCCGCAAAGCCCTTGCTGAAGCCTTTTGTACCAGAAGCTGGGAGTCGCTGGTTGAAATCCCAAATGTTCAGACAAAAGTCCGTCCTAACCTTATCAAGACCGGCGGCGATGAGATTTTGCGAGTTGAGTGCTACCGAGTTGCACAGCCGACCAATACGAACAGAGAATGGGAGAGTGTCTTGCTTGCCCTCAGCAATCTTGACGAGCGCTGCTTCACCACCTGCTTGACCTACCGCTACTAGGGTCTCGTCCACAGGATGCCATTCGAACGCTCTGAACCCTGGAACCGAAGAAGAGTGAACTATGTTGTACTTGACGTGCCCTTCCTTTGTTTCGTTGATTTCGCACAGTCTCAAGATCTTCCCAGCAACATCCACATGAAGGAAGAGTCGGTCATGGGCCTGCGAGAAGCGTATGGCAGCTTCCATGCCCACGTCGAGGTGCCTCGTGCGTCATCAAAGATCTGCTAAAGCATCTTCGTGATCGACACCAGAACACAGCCAGCTTTTTGTGCGAATAGCTGGGCCTGCGTGTTCTCTTGCTATGCCACTGAATGTGATGAAGCATTAGGAGCATTGTCTTGAAGTGCCAGTGGATTGAACCTTCCACATTGCGTTAGTTCGATGAGTGCAGGTGAGATCCCTGTCCATCCTTGGCAGTCAAGAGCGGTGAAGTGGGGCAGAATCGGTCGATCACTAACATCATTTCTGCTTCAAACAAATTACTGAAGTGATACCTTAGTCCTAGGCCCTCAGCGGACAGACGGAAGCGTGGACAAACGAGATAAACGTCAGACACTTGCTCGACCTCGCTGTAGCCCATACCAATCTCGTGTCTACCTTTTTCGCTGGAAGCCCGCGCGCACATACTCGGCCCATCGAGCGCACGAGCAGAATGGCTCACTATGAACCGGCTTCGTCTGATAGACCCACCAAGCGTCGTAGACGAGATGATGAAAGTCGCGGGCAAGAAAGACGTGAGAATAGGCACGATGACTCACGTAAGAATACTGAGGGCGCATACAGAGCCCCGAGGAATTCATACAGACCCTCACGCGGACCATATGGTGCTCGCCGTACAGACCGCCGCACGGAACCGGTGCACAAACCGACCGAAGACCAAAGCGATCCGCAAGAGCGCTCAGCCTCACCTTCCTCAACGACCCTGTCCAAGAACAAGAAAAAGCACACTAGCCCTTCTGACAGGATTCATTCGCTCAAAAAGCAGTTGCAACGCAACGACGACAGTCTGTCGGGCTCAGTGCGGCAAGAGAAAGAAAGAGAGCTAGCTGCACTGTTGTTCGAGCAAGAGAAGCTGAGACTGGCACGAGACAAGAAACAAATGATCCAAAGGTATCACATGGTGCGTTTTTTTGAGAGGCGAAAGGCAGAGCGTGTGCTGAAGCAACTCAACCGCCAACGAGAACAGAAGGCCACGGACGGTCAACCGATACCCGACGAACTCACGAAGAGTATACACGAAACCGAGGTGGATGTCAAATATGCTGTCTATGCGCCATTGAGTCAGAAATACATCAGTCTCTATGCTGAGTCTGCCTCGCTTGGTGGCAAGAACAAGACGAGGACAAAAAAGCAGATCCTTAATACGCTGAACAAGGACCAGAAGTCAGAGTTGATGGCGGATTTCAATGAGCAATCGAACGTATTGCAATTGGCTGCTGGCACCAAACCGCCTATGTGGTATGAGGTTGAAAAGTGCATGGAACATGGTCAAGCAAAGCTCGATGCACTTAGAGATGGAAAGCTCGCTGACCCCCTTGGAGGGACCATTACATTGGTCGGCGGTAAGGACGCTGCCCTGGAGCGAGGAAAAGAAAGCAAAACGCTGAAGAGGAAACCGTCGTGGCTGGACGATGAAGGCATGATAGATCCCGAAGACCTGGATAGTGACGAGGACGATGGAATGGGTGACGGTGGCTTTTTTGAACGATGAGCATGCACTAGTCATTGCGCTTATAGCCCGACACAGCTGCCTCATAGACACCTTGAGCGACCGAGATGGCGGCCAGTCTCGAGAGACACGCCAGTTCGACGGAAGTGTCGTCGGCACGTGCATGAGCACCAGGTCCCCAACAGGTCGAGATGGACAGCATAAGCACGCTTTAATCAACGGCGAGCTGAATGCAATTATGCCCTGCTTAGCATAACGGTTCAACTTCCTTCGTTTCGCGATAGCATGCTACGTAGGTGTAGCTATGGTCGTCCTATGTGACCCTTACTGTGATACGATTCCGTATTCGAGAAATTTGGGATCCGTCCTGGGGATTTTCACCTTGTGCATCTTAAGTATTGCTCTTTTAATCTGAGCAAGCTTCCCGCAGGCAATATAGACCTGATTGGCCGTGCTCATACAGATACAATAAGTAGAGCGTCCAATGTCGTTGTCTAGTCCAATGGCTCTCGCTGTACAAGGTACAAGCACGTCGTAGCTGCCAGCATCACCATGCCTTAGCTCATGCAGCTTGTTCGAGCCGTTGACAAACCGTTAGTGTTGCTGCAAGCTTGGTAGCCAGTCAGAAACAGATACGTCTCATCAGCCTCGACTCTGGTCGATGACAACCGAGAAAGGCAGACACCATACCATTCACAGCGACTGTCAGCCGTACTTTCTTCGTTGAGTGGCAGGGAGCAAGCCAAGTGGCACGCCGAAAGCGTGGTCCCCTATGATGCATTTTTGGGGAAGCCAATTGCAAAATTGTGTCATTGGGACTTTTGAACAAGCGCCAGGTCGCGGGGCCAGTCACAACCGATAACCACGCAGTGTACTTGAACTCACCAAACTATATTATACTGCTATCTCAAGTCGACCCCTCGGTTGAAACCTCCAGGCAAAATCGTATACATTCGCACACAAGGCGCAAGTCGTAATGTCAGCTTCTACCTCACCGCCTATGACCGACGAGAATTCGACACCTGTGTCTTCTCTGGCATCATCGCTCGACCGGTCCAACTATCCTCAGACACTTGCGAAGGATGATATACATATTGAACTGACATACAATCCACTTGACATCCAGTTCTGCCTTTCTTTCACACGCTCACCACGCGCTGGGGCAAATGTCCTGTTCCTGGGTACGACGCGCGATAATTTCGACGATCGGCCGGTCACCCGTTTGTCCTACTCCGCATATCCGCAGCTCGCTCTAAAGTCGTTGTTTAAGATAGCTCAGGAGGTCAAGGAGACATGTGGACTTGAAAAAATAGTCATCATACACAGACTAGGTGAGGTGGCTATCGAAGAGGAAAGCATTGCCGTTGCCATCAGCAGTGGACACAGGCAGATGGGCTGGAAAGGTGCAGAAGAGATACTCGAAAGAGTCAAAGCGAGAGCCGAGATCTGGAAGAGAGAATGGTTCGCTGATACTGGTGAAGGCGACTGGCGTGCAAACAAAGACCGAGACGCAAGCGGTCAGATCATTGAGCGACAGGCGGCTTGAGAAGCCAGAGGCACTATTCAGTGTCAACGAGAGCGCAGAAAATGGAAGCCATTTTGACCGAGGATGAGGGACTCGTGATCTGGCTACACCTAGGCACCCTGGGATGCTGGCTCATTCAGCACAAGGAAACGAGCGGCTAACAGGCACGGGGTATGCGAGGGTCGATTGAATCACAGTATGGGAGTGTTACCGACCTACAGTTGTCCCTCAGCCAGAGAACATGCATTTGGGTGAACCCTCCGACTCTTTTGTTGTCGCGCTGTCTTTACCTTTGCCGTTCAGGTGCGGTTGAAATTCATGGATTGGTCAAACGTCCCTTAACCGAAATGGAGCAACAACATCGGTTCGATAAAACTATGTTTTGACATGGAGCCTAGTCTTAACATATGTAAAGCAATTGCAAGGACAGAGTCCAGTTGGCAAAGATTGAAGAAGCAACCTACGCACCAAGGCTCTGTCAACGCTCGCCTTTACTCATGCAAGAGACATACGACTCGGAAGATATCGCACAGCAAGCCATACCAACATGGAAGACGTGGATTGGATTACGTGCACAGACTTCAGTGGCACAGACATGTCAAACGTTTTCGAGAAGCACTGCACGTGTGACTCAGGCATGCAAGCACATCGCGTGGCTTGCGCATCTGTGCACACTAGCCGGTCACCATGAGGTCGAAGGCATGAGCCCAAAAAGGAAGTTGAGGTTTCTTGAAGCACTTAGCCCTTGCCAGCATTTCACCGAAGCACCCTCTATCAACAACCGCATGGCCGGACAATTCGAGAGAGCCACCATGGCTTCACCCTAGCTTGCCTAGGCATTTGCGTATTCGTAATTGCCGAGCGTGAAGGTACACCGTCTAAGCCGAATTCAGACGCTATTATCGCTATCGGTTGTGGCTTTCTATCGTCTGGTTCTTCAGCTCAAGGACCAAGACATGTGCTTGTCAAAAACTTTCTCGCTCGCACTTGTGGCTGTTACTAGCTACGGAACTCGACCGAGACAAGCAGTACAAATAACGCCTCCGCATCTTGAAGATGGTCACGCGCAGTCTTTCCCCACCGAAAATGGCGAGGCTGGAAGGTTTACAGTTTGGTCGCGCGTTGCATGTTAGTAGTAGTAGTGGGACGAGGTAGAGCTCAGGTCCCTCACACAAGCATCTGGAGCCAAGCTACGGAACAATGTATCGAAGATGTCGCAATAGCCAGCATTTCACGTCATGGTGCATTTTGCGGCGCCCCACGCTCGAGCTGAAGACCACAGTGCCGAATCATAAGTCACAAACCATCGCGAGTCCAAAAATCTGCAGCGAGCATGCATACTGTTGGTGTACGCATCATCCTGTACCGTTTTTACCTTTGCGTCGACAGCATGCGCGTCAACGTGGGTGACTGCATTGACTGCACATGTCGCGGCAGCGATATCGGGACCTCTCCCGGCTTGCATTGTCACGTCATGTTGCACTACTCATGTGTACCATCAGGTGTGCTACGGTGGTGTATCTTCTGACGAAAAAAGTCAGCCATGCTGCTCACCGTGCACACCAAACGGATAAACCCTAAAGACAGTACGTACTGCAGGAGAGTAATGTGTGGAGTGGTAGCCTGAGGTTTGGCCTGAAATACGCGGTACCAGGTCCAGTGTGTCAGGCTGAAATGCTTATCAACAGCCTTGAATGGTACCATCACTAGGATCTTTTTATAGAACAACAGGCCTCGGTCTTGGGAGCCTTGGGAGCCTTGGCCGCCTTGTGATCCTGGTCCCGTTCCGTGGTCAGTTATCAGGCCGACCATACTATGTTTGACCATCACAGGGGCCGCGCTCATGTCTGTAACAAGGTGAGTTCGATGCCACCGCCATGGTAAGAGTCAAGCAAGAAATGTTCTGTAGTCACCATCCCGAGGGCAAACGGACTCACCGCATCGATGAGAGGTCGGAACTTGTGATGAACGGTTCACACGTGTATTAGGAGGGGCGGGGCGCGACCACGGAGCGACGAACCAATGACTTCATTAAAAGCAGCCACAACATGTGGTATCCATTGGAGGCTGGAGCCCGGCCGCCGTCAACACTCAGGTCACCCAGGCTACTGCACTTGGGGCATGCGCTGCTGCGGGTTAAACGGGTACCTAGGTATGTTTGTGGAGAAATTGAAGCTATATGCGAACACGGCCATGTGTCGTGTGCAAAGTGTGCTCGCTGTCGATTTGATTATCCAGCAAAGTAGTTGTTGCGCGGGACAGAAGAAATGAAAATACAACATCGTCAAATGGGGTTTCGGGGTGGCTACTCAGGCATACACGTTCAGTCGTTTGATTGCAAGCAGTGGCAGGTCAACAGAGATAGCGAGCGGTGACAAGCTACTCGATATCATTGTGTTCTCGCCTCAAGTCGGAAGGGGATCGCAGGTTGGAAGGGCCGACAATGGAGCTGGAGAGGCTCAGTAGGGGTCTGAAAACACGAGCTTGGTGTCGCATTCGTGAAAGTTGTTGTTATAATTGTGGTTATCGTACCTTGGGAAGTCTGAGTAATCGGCCGCGCACGCAGTTAGATATCCGTCTTGTCCGACATCGTCAGGGGCTCGGTGACCGGTGTGAAGCATCAGGCCATGACTTTCTCGACCTACGAGTACTACGAAGCCACAGAAGCAGGCACTTGCTGGAAGGAAGCGACCAGGATGATTACAGCTGCTGAGCTGGCGATGATAGCCGAACCTTCGTGCGATGAGTAGTTTTCACAGAACATGCGACCATGCTAAGCGGCGTACTGTGGTACTCGATAGAAAGATTTGGAGGGGCGCGTCGTTGATGAAGTGGAGGTACATGATTTAATCTCCAGAGCTCCACTTTTCAAGCGAGAGTAACAGGGGACGGGGGGTGTAGAAGCGATGGCAATTGGCCAACACCTGCATCTATACGAGATGGGCCGGCTTTGACGAAATGCTTTTTCCACTGGTGAGTGGAAGCCGGCACAGAGCGCCAGTGACTGCCGGTGACTCGGTGAGGCGTCCACGGGCGAGCAGTGCAAGACGGAATATCGGCACGCGGATTATTGAGGAGGGGACGATGAGTTGAACGACGACTTGTCCGCACTTG
>Ga0210040_10003966_pt1 | contig 19620 bp, 19 predicted proteins | sample CryGeyCG12114_NA_FD_185462 | JGI IMG/M metagenome (GOLD analysis project Ga0210040, IMG submission 185462) | Groundwater microbial communities from aquifer - Crystal Geyser CG19_WC_8/21/14_NA (SPAdes) (version 2) | ecosystem: Environmental > Aquatic > Deep subsurface > Groundwater | place: USA... | reverse complement strand
GGGAAGTTGGTAACATAGCTCAGTTGGTAGAGCACAGCACTGAAAATGCTGGTGTCGTTGGTTCGATTCCAACTGTTACCACTACACTAAGAACGCCTCCCGGTATCATGCGGGGAGGCGTTTTTGCCTTTCAACATGCGCCCTCTTTGTTTTCAAAGTAGGTCTTTCTGGGCCTATTCTCTTATGCAAAAGAACAGGTAGAAAAGAAATTACTCATCTTCCCCGCATAATTCTTTCGCTGCTTCCGCCGCGTACTTATACCCCAGTGCTGCCGCCTGACGAAAGGAGGCGCAGGCCGCCGCCGTATTGCCCTCCTGCTGGGCCACGCGCCCTAGCAAGAAGTGCACCTGGCCATTGCGGGGCGTGATGACCAATACCTCTTGATAGTCGGTGCGGGCTTGGGCGAAGCGGCCCTGCTTGAAGTAGGCCAAGCCGCGGTAAGTCAAGGCAAGGAGGTTGGGCGACCAGCCTGCTTTGGTCTGTTGCCGTAGTCCCCTAGAGAAGTCAGTAGCCGCTGCCGCAAAGTGCCGTTGCGTAAATAGCCGGATTTCGCCCCGGATTAAATAGGCCTCGCTTAGCGTTGAATCAAGTTGCAGGGCGTGACTCAGGCTTTGCTCGGCGGCAGTAGTCTGGCCTAGTATCACCTCACACTTCCCCAAGCGAGTCCACAACCCAGCCGAGCTTCGTTGCCGCCCTACTTCGGTCAGCGCCACTTGGTAGTCAGCGCGTGCGGCAGCGTAATTCTGATAAACGTACTGCTCAATCTCACCGCGGCGCTGCCGGGCGGCAGCGTAGGTAGGCTTGAAGTGTAACGCTTCCGACAGAAAGCTGTGAGCGGTGCTCCACTCCCGGTGAACGTAGGCCTCCAAGCCTCGCTTATAGTTGCTGACCGCCGTTACGTGGTCCATGGTCACCTTCACAGCTGTAAAAAACAGCCCTAGCAGTAGCACCAACCCAATAACCAGCCAATAGTCGCGGCTGGTGAAGCGCTGCCGCTGCTGCGGGATAGTCTGGTAGTAGCGCTCGGAAGAATTGGCTGGAGGGCGCGTGCGGAGCGGGGCAGGCCGCGGCATAGGCACGCCGTAGACGTGCTGCCCCTGCGGTTGGTACTGTTGCTGGCTACGCTGCTCGGCGGCCCGGCGAGCAGCTACTTGTAGCTGGTAGTCATAGGCGGCCCGCCGGCCGGGGTCCGATAGTACCCGGTAGGCAATGCTCACGGCTTTGAACTCCTCCTCATACTGTGTACTTCCTTGGTGCTTATCAGGATGATAGCGCACTGCCAGACGCTTGTAAGCGGCCTTCACATCGCGGAGGGTAGCAGTAGCAGGTAGGCCGAGTACGTGGTAGTGATTCTGAGTCAAAATAGAGGGCAATTCGTAAAAATGGCGCAATTTTCAGACGCAATATTCTCCTTTGCGTATGTAGGGATAACCCGGAAAACGGGCCCCTGGGGTATTCTTGTGTTTACCACTGTAACAGTATTTCTCGCTAATATTCTCCCTCGCCGTATGGCTCTCCACGACGAAGCTACCAAGACACCCCGCAACGACAGCATGATGGGTAACCTGATGGGTTACTTCGATACTCGCATTGACCTGATACGGCTGGAAGCGCAGGAAAAGGCTAAAACCGCCTTTGTTGGTGCTGCCCATGGTATTACGCTAGCAGTTATCGGACTGTTCACGCTAATTTTTCTAAGTGTGTTTGCTGGTCTAGCCCTCAATGCGGCGCTGGATAGCTCCTTCTGGGGCTTCGGCATAGTAGCGGGCATCTACCTAATTTTGTTGATTGTCTTTTTAGTTGGCGTCGACAAGAAAGTGTTTCAGGGCTTAGCTGATAAGCTCCTCGACAACACCATTTACAAATCTGACAAACGTCAAGCATAACCTTCCGCATGGCTGAGCTGCACAATCCGTTGTTCGAAAACGAGAAAGAATTTTTAGAGCGTCAAAAGCTTGAGTACGAGCGTGCCCTTTTGGGTGACGTGGATGCAATCAAAACCAAGACGAAAAAGGCAAGTAAAATAGCCTTGGTGGGCGCTGGCGTAGTAGGCGGTGTGTGGTTAATAGCCAAAGCTTTCGGCGGCAAATCGGACAAGAAGTCCAACCAAAAGAAGCTATCGGGAAAGAACCGCAAAAAGCGTCTTTCCACTAATTCCGAAGCCGGTGCCGTCGCCGATGATCTTGGCTTTGGCCGGGCGCCTTCTTCACGCGGTCGGCGGGCACAAATTGCTCCTGACGTATACCACACAGATTCGGATGACCAAGAGGCGGCTTACTATGCGTCTCCTAGTCAGTCATCTTCCTACGCGGACGATAGCAACCAAAGCAGTAACGGAAATGCCTCTTCCATTATGGCAGAAGCGTTTCATTCCTTTATGCAATCAGATACGGGTAAGATGTTGATAGCGCAAACCACCGCTGTACTCATGGCTTACGCAGCAAAAAAAGTAGGCGAATACCTACCTATGATCAAAAATCCCGACCTTGCGACTTCTCCCGGTTACGAGCCGGAAACCAGAGATATCGACTTTACCTACCACGACGACGACGCGGATGCGCCTAAGAAGTCTTCATGAAACGTTTAGCCAACACCGTGCGCACGGCCGGAAGTCGCTGGCTATTCTCCTCGACCCCGACCAATTAGATAAAGAAAGTTGCGGTGAAATTATTGCGTTAAGCAACAAACATTCAGTTGATTATTTTTTCGTAGGAGGCAGTTTGGTGATGAGTTCTCACCAGGCTGCCCTTATTCGTTTTATCAAGGAGCGAAGCCCGGCACCGGTGCTGCTCTTCCCTAGTCACAGCCTCCATTTAGACGCTCAGGCAGACGGAATTCTACTCCTTTCGTTGATTTCAGGACGCAATCCAGAGTTCCTGATTGGTCAGCACGTACTAGCGGCACCGCTCCTGCGTCAAAGCAAGCTCCAGATTCTACCTACGGGCTACATGCTAGTCGAGTCGGGTAGGCAGACCACTGCCAGCTACATGAGCGGCACTACTCCCCTACCCCACGATAAACCGTCTATTGCCGCTTGCACTGCCATGGCCGGTGAGCAACTAGGCTTACGACTTATTTATCTAGATGGCGGCAGCGGAGCGCTTTATCCTATTTCCGCCGCTATCATTCGGGCTGTGCGCGAAGCCGTCGATGTCCCCCTAATCGTGGGTGGTGGCTTAAATACCGTTGAGAAAGCTCATGCTGCCTTATCAGCAGGTGCCGACGTTATTGTAGTAGGCAATCAAATTGAAAAGGATGTTACTTTCCTAGGTGCAGTAGCCGAAGCCGTCCATGCTTTCAATACGGTAACCAAAACAGCTTCTACCTAAGCTTAAACGACTGTCGGCAATTATCTCAAGTAAGTGCCGATAGTTTCGTCCATCCTATACGCACAACGGGCCGCCCTACAGTAGGGCGGCCCGTTTCATTTAGCTGCAAGTAATTACGCTCAGCGCGCTACTTAGATATTCATTGCGGACTCACGACGACGCATTTTGCCGGCGGGAATACCAAACATCATCTTGAACCGGCGGCAGAAGTAGGCGGTGTCTTTGTAGCCAACCTCCTTACCAATATCGCGAATGCTCTTTTTGGTAGTACGCAGCAAGAATACGGCACGCTCCATACGCTGGTATTCAATATAATCCTGCGGGTTAATGCCCGTCAGCATTTTGAAGTACTGCCCTACATAGTCTTCGCTTACGTTAGCTACGCTGCTCAGAACTTTGTTGGATAGGTCACCACCAATATTCTCCTTGATATAGTTGAATAGGTCAATCAGGCGTGGGTCTTTGAAGTAAGTGCTGTTGGTAGCCAATTGCTCCACAAACATCTTATTCTTCAGAATGTAACGTACAATCTCCACCACGATATTCTCGGTGTAGATGGTGATCAGACGCTCACGACCCGGCAAGTCCTGCAGGCTTTCCTCTACTACCTTGATAATGAGATTAGCTAGCTTGGAGTTATTCGTAATCAGAAAGGCAGGTACGTCCAGTGAAGAGAAGAAGTTGACAGAGTCAAATACCTTCGCTTCGAAGCTGACAAAGCTGTGACTTTCCTCCGCATCCCCAATCAGATCGAGGTCTGAATTGGAATGGAAGAATTTGTCCTTATTGGTGATAAGGTCGTCATTAGTAATGATTTTGCCAGGGCTGTGACCATAGGTGACGCGTGTAGCCCGGCCACCTGGGATGAATAGCATTTCGCCCTCTTCCACTACCTGCTCCTCCTCACCAAACGAAATCCGGCCTTTGTGCAACAATATCAAATTGTTGCCCATATCATAGGAGTTGCGAACCGTGAACGGTTGCTGTAGTACTAGGTTTTTCGCTTTGATGTAACGAACCCCCAGTGATTCAATTACCTTATTATAATCTTCCATATTCCAGGGCAGGTGTAAGGATTGTGTTAATTCAGGACGCGACTATGTCCTAGGTCAGACAATGCAAATTAACATATAAAAATTCACAAAAACGAAAACTAATTTGTTTTTCAGCAAGGTTTTGTGCAATAATTATTTATAAGAACCTAACAATATGATTATTTTAATAATTCCCGCGAGATTACAATTTTCTGTATTTCCGAGGTTCCTTCGTATATCTGCGTAATCTTAGCGTCCCTCATCATTCTTTCTACGTGGAATTCCTTTACGAAGCCATATCCGCCATGAATTTGTACAGCTTCAACTGCTGTGTCCATTGCTACTTTGGAGGCAAACAGCTTAGCCATCGCACCGGATTTAGCATAATCTTGGCGTCCATCTTTATCCGCGGCAGCTTGCAGGCAGAGTAGGCGGGCAGCATCTACGTTCGTTGCCATTTCGGCTAGCTTGAACTGAATAGCTTGGTGTTTAGCTATTTCTACTCCAAATGACTTCCGCTCCTGCGCGTACTTAAGCGACAGTTCCAAGGCCCCCGACGCAATGCCCAGCGCCTGCGCCGCAATGCCAATACGCCCGCCCGCCAGCACCTGCATGGCGAATTTAAAGCCGAATCCATCCTCGCCGATGCGGTTTTCCTTGGGCACCTTTACATCCGTAAACATCAACGAATGCGTGTCGGAACCACGGATGCCCATCTTGTTTTCCTTGGGTCCTACCACGAACCCAGGCGAGTCGCGCTCTACAATAAACGCGTTGATACCGCGGTGTTTTAGCTCGCGATTGGTTTGTGCAATAACTAGGTAGATGGAGGCAGAGGAACCGTTGGTTATCCAATTCTTGGTACCGTTCAATAAGTAATAATCCCCCTTGTCCTCGGCGGTAGTGCGCTGCATGGTCGCATCGGAGCCGGCTTCGGGCTCCGAGAGGCAGAAAGCCCCTATTTGCTCTCCGGTAGCCAGTTTAGTTAAATACTTCTGTTTTTGCTCTTCGGTGCCGTACTGCTCCAAGCCCCAACATACCAGTGAGTTATTCACTGACATAACCACTGAAGTTGACGCATCTACTTTGGATATTTCCTCCATTGCCAGCACATAAGAAACAGTATCGAGGCCGCTGCCGCCGTAGTCGGGGCTTACCATCATGCCCATGAAGCCCAGTTCGCCCAAGCGCTTTACTTGCTCGGTAGGGAATTTCTGTTGTTCGTCGCGCTCAATGACGCCGGCCCATAGCTCAGCTTGTGCAAAGTCGCGGGCGGCATCCTGCACAGCTATTTGTTCTTCAGTTAGTTGGAAATTCATGAAACAAGAATTGGGTGGGATTAGAAAAGCACAAAAGACCTTTCGTAACACAATGGTCGCTGAAAGGGTACTGCCAAAAATAGGTATCTACCCGAACGTTTTATAAATTTTTCTCTTCGGATAGCTTTTTTTAACTCTTCGCAAAGGCAATAAGTTACTGCTAATGAGCATTTCGCAAAACTTATTGTAAAATGAAAAACCGACTCCTCTACGCCAAGGAAGAGGAATCGGCTCACAGGCACAGACCACTCGGGCCCATGCGCTAGGCACATTGGTTAGCGACGGTCGCGGCTACCCATAAAGATGCTAACGTAATACAGCAGGGTAGCCAGCGAGGCCAACGCGGCAACTACGTAGGTCATGGCAGCCCACCACAGGGCATCCTTCGCCATAGCGTGTTCCTGCTGGGTTACAATGCCCCGGCGGTCGATCCAGGCAAGCGCCCGGCGCGAGGCATCGAACTCCACGGGTAGGGTCACGAAGCTGAACAGCGTGGTAAGTCCAAACAGCGCAATGCCCAAGCCCAACGGAATTAGGGTAGTACGGATCATAAAAACGCCCGCTATCAGAATCCAAGGCATGTATTTGGAAACGGCGCTGAGCATGGGCACCATGGCCGAGCGAAACTGCAAAGCGGAGTAGGCAGTGGCATGCTGCACCGCGTGTCCACACTCGTGAGCGGCTACGGCAGCGGCGGCGGCGCTGTGGGCATCATACACGCCCTCGCTTAGGTTTACGGTCTTGTCAGTGGGGTTGTAGTGGTCGGAGAGCTTGCCGGGGGTAGAGATGACCTTTACATCGGTGATGCCGTGGTCGGCCAGCATGAGCTCGGCAATCTGCTGGCCAGAGAGGCCCGATTGCAACCCGACTTGGGCATATTTGGCAAACTTGCTCCGCAGCCTCCACTGAATCAGGGCGCTGACAATCATCGCCAGGATGACGAGAAAGTATACGGGACTTGCGTTGTAGAACATAGGGAGTAGGGATGAAGCTTACGGTTGAATTTGCTGACGAATACGCTCCACAATACGTGTGGTGCTGTAACCTGCTACCAGCGGCACAGTCAGTACTTGTCCGCCATTTTGTAACACCAATTCGTGGCCTACAATTCCGCTAATATCGTAGTCGTCGCCTTTTACCAGAATGTCGGGTTGCACCAGCTCAATTAGTTGTAACGGAGTAGGCTCGTCGAAGAGCACTACCGCATCCACGAACAAAAGCGACGCCAGGATGCGGCCCCGTGCCATTTCGTCCTGCAACGGTCGACCGGGCTTCAACCGGCTGACAGAAGTGTCGGTATTCAGCCCTACTACCAGCGCATCGCCCAGGTGGCGTGCCTTTTCCAGGTAGTCCACGTGGCCCAGGTGCAGCAAGTCGAAGCAGCCGTTGGTGAACACCACCCGTTGCCCCTGCGTGCGCCACGCTGCCCGTTGCGCAACCAGCGCCTCTCGGCTCAATAGCTTATCCTTACTCCATTGCATGGGTAGAAGCGGTAGCGACGGCCAACGGTTGGGTAGCGAAGGGCGGCCCTACCTTCTTGCCTGATTTAAGCATACTCATGGCGAAACTAATGCCCCCCATCAAAACAACCAACAGCGTTTGCGTACCGTGTACAACTAGCGCGTAGGCGATACCGGCTTCCTTCGAAATACCATAGACCAGCAATGTGCTTTGCACCAGCACATGGTAAACCCCGATACCGCCTTGCACCGGCGCAGCCATACCGAAGGTGCCAAACGTGAGAACGGCCAAGCCGGCCACTAGGCCCAGATGCTGGGTTTCGGGAAAGGCGAAGAACGCCAGATAGCCGGTCAGAAAATACACTAACCACGTAAATACGGTGTGCATTAAAAACGCGCCTTTGTGCTCGATGCGCCGAATGCTAAATATGCCAGCCAGCATTCCACGCACGAAGGCCACTAACTTATGAAACGCCTTGTGCTGCCGTAGGCTTTCCAAGTTGCGCCACAGTAGGTAGGCCGTTAGCAGTAGCAGCGCTATCCCAACGCCCGTGAGCCCCAACAAGGTGCCTTTGTGCTGGCCGAGAGAATCGTATTTGTCTGTGAACAGGCTGCTGGCAAATCCCCAGAACTGGTCGAAGGCCAGTAGCAGGGTAGCGCCCAGCAGTAGCAGCAGTACCAGCACATCAATAATGCGCTCCGTAATCATGGTGCCTACCCCTACCTGCACGGGCACGCCACTGGTGCGGCGTAGCACCGAGCAGCGCAAGACCTCGCCCAAGCGTGGCAGCACCAGATTGGCTAGGTAGCCGACCATCATGGCGTGGTACACATCCCAAAACGGCACGCGGTGACCCGCAGCATCGATCTGCATTTTCCAACGGTAAGCGCGACTGAAGTAGCCCAGCGCCGAGAGCAGCAAGGTCAGGCCCAGCCACCAATAGTTGGCCCGCCGGATTGATTCGCCTACCCGGCTAAGGTCCTGCCCGTGCAGCGCGTACCACATCATCCCGCCCGAGAAGGCTAACAGTAATCCGTATTTTAAGATGTTAAGTAGCTTCTTCATATGGCATTATAGCACCCTCCGGCGAAAGGCCAGGGCAGATAGAAAACAGGCAACCAACTCAACTCAACCGGTTGTGTTGATCGGGAAAAATAACGGTGGGCTTATGGCTGCGGGCCTCCGCAAAGTCGATCAGGGCGTAGGAAATAACGATGATGATGTCGCCGACGGCTACTCGGCGCGCGGCCGGTCCGTTTAGGCAAATCATGCCCGAGCCCCGCTCGCCGCAAATAGTATAGGTTTCAAATCGTTCCCCGTTGTTCACGTTCACGATAGTCACCTTTTCGTTTTCCACTAGGTTAGCCGCATCCAGCAGGTCCTCATCAATGGTAATACTGCCTACGTAGTGCAGTTCGGCCTGAGTTACTTTAACGCGGTGAATTTTTGATTTTAGAATTTCGATATGCATCGGGTGGCAGTATGGGTGATACAGTGCCCGCAAAGATACGTAGCAGGTAGCGTACGGTGTTTCGTCCCTCTTCCTACCCCCTACTGCCTGACCTTTTCAGAGCTTCTTACTTTCACTACGACGTTATCAATAAGTCGTACATCCCCCAGATAAGCCGCCAAGCACAGCGCAACCGTTGACGGCCATTCTGCCTGCACAGGTTGCAACGTTTGTCCGTCGGCTACTTCGAAGTACTCCAGTTCCAGCGCGGGCACCTCGCGCAGCTTCTCAACGGCTTGCTGTTGAATTTGCGCCGCCGGCAGTCGCTGCTGCACCTGCTGCGCCGCTAGCTGCAGCGCTTGGTAGAGAACAGGCGCCGCCGCGCGGGCTTCCGGCGAAAGCCGGCGATTACGCGACGACATGGCCAGGCCATCGGCCTCGCGCACGGTAGGGAAGACGACTAGCTCCAAGTCAAACGACAGGTCAGCCACCAGTTGCTGGATAATGGTCACCTGCTGCAAGTCCTTCTGCCCGAAGTAGGCGCGGTGCGGCCGGCTCAAGTGAAACAACTTGCTCACAACGGTAGCCACACCATTGAAGTGACCTGGCCGGTGCGCCCCTTCCATCACGTGCTCCAATTGCCCAAAGTCGAAGCGCAAGACAGTGGGGGCGGGGTACATCTCCTTGACCGAAGGCATGAACAAAGCGGTACAGCCCGCTGGCTCCAGCAGCGCCGTGTCGGCTTCGGGTAGGCGAGGGTATAGGCGAAAGTCGTCGGGGTTGTTAAACTGGGTAGGGTTCACAAAGATGCTTACTACCACCACATCGTTTTCGGCCGCTGCCGCTCGTACCAGCTGCAAATGGCCTTCGTGCAATGCGCCCATAGTGGGCACCAACCCAATGCGGAGGCCCTGCTGCCGCCAAAATTCCGTTTTCGTTTGCAAGGCCGCAGCCGTTTGCAATAACTCCATAGCTAAGGAAAGATCCCGGCTCTTACCGGAAGTGGGTTAGTTGAAAATGTGCTTAAAATTGTTTAATTTTGTGCTTCCCAAAGTGTTGCCCTTTTTTTAAATCACCAACATACTCCTTATGTCCAAGTTGAGAATACTCTATGCTGCCACGGAAATCAACCCGTTTTTGCAGACGACCAAGGTAGCGGAGTTTCTGCGGATGCTGCCACAAGGAATGCAGGAAATGGGAATGGAGATTCGCATTTTTGTACCCCGGTTTGGTATTATCAACGAACGCAAAAATCGGTTGCATGAAGTAGTACGACTATCGGGCATCAACATTGCCGTGGGGGAAGAAGAGAAGCCGCTGGTTATTAAAGTGGCCTCTATTCCGAATGCGAAGTTGCAGGTATATTTTATTGATAACGAAGATTATTTTCACCGCAAGTCGGTACTGGTCGATAAGAACGATAAGTTTCACGCCGACAACGACGAGCGCGCCATCTTTTTCTGCAAAGGAGTGCTGGAAACGGTGAAGAAGCTAGGCTGGGCGCCCGATATCGTTCACTGCAACGATTGGATGACGGGCTTGATCCCAATGTACCTGAAGACTACCTACAAAAAGGATCCGATCTTCAAGGATGCAAAGTCAGTTTTCACGATTTACAACAACGAGTTTAAGCACAAATTCAGTGAGGACATCATCGAGAAGGCGAAAATGCTGGATATTGATGACGCCATGCTGGCAGCCCTGAAATCAGCTGACTTTGGCGGTTTCATCAAGGTTGGCATGGAATACGCCGATTCCGTCGTGAAATCCGACGAAGATTTCAGCGACAACCTCAATGCCTTGTTCACCGAATACTCGCAGAAGTGCCGGATCGGCCAAATGGAGTCCGACGCGGATTTGCTTACCTCTTACTACACGCTTTATAATGAATTGGCCAATTAAGGCCCTTCGTCCCGTTGTGGCTGCCCTTCTTGCAACAGCCACCTTTCTCTCGACAACGGGGTGCGAAGATCCAAACAACATTGGAGTAGAACTGCCGGGCACTGCCGACATTACGACCTCCTACCGCGATTTGCCCGTTACCGCCTACACCGTTCGGCGGGACTCTATCGAAACGCTCAAAGCTGACCGGATGCTGGTTGGCCGTTTGACTGATGCCAGCACTGGCATCGTGACGACGGCTAGCCTTTACTCTAATCTGCAGATTGCGACCGACTCCTTACCTGCCGCGTTCAGCAACGTGCAGCTGGATTCGGTGGTATTGTCGCTTCCTTTCGACCGTTTGTATGGTAGCAGTACAAATCCGGGTCGCTTTGATGTGTACCAGCTAGCGCAGAAACTCGACGAGCGGACGCCCTATAATTCGGGTTATGCTCTGCCGTTGGGCAATGCTATTGTAACGAACGTAGCTGGCGCCCTGAACCGTACGCAGGCTGATACTGCCTCGGCGGCGGGTTCAGTGGCTACCAATGCCGCACGGCTGCCTATTGCCCGCGGCACATCGTCGGCTTTCGCTAACAGCCTTTTTGCCCTACTCAAGGATGCAAGTTTTACGCAGGCTAAACTGGATGCTTTCTGGAAAGGCTATGCTGTATTGCCTAGCGCTGGCTACAACGGCGCTGTCCTAAAGGTTAATCCGGGCGGAGCATTCTTTGGCGTGTATTACCACGACAGTCAGAACAAATCCCGGATTTACTACCTTATTACCAACCTGAATAACGATGCCCGCTTTCTTACTAAAATCACCCCTGATTTTAGTAATGCCGGTCCATTAGCGCGCTTAGCTACCCCTGGTCAGTCGGTACCCGCTACCGAAACAAGCGGCGTTACGTATTTGCAGGATGGTATTGGCTTGGCTACAAAGCTGGCAATTCCCGGCTTGGAAGAGTTGCGGAAGACAGCGGGCGTAACGGTTAATCGGGCAGAGCTCATTGTGCCGGTGAAGCCTTTCTCTAGCACGCTTTTCCCCAGCCCTGCGCAAACATATATATACGAAGCAAACGCAAATGGCCGTGTTTTGCAACGGGTCATTAATGGCGTACCAACCGACCGATTAGTGCAAGCGAACGGCAAAAGCCAGCAAACACAATCTATTGACCAAAGTGGTGTTCAATCGCAAGCCGTAGGCTCCTTATACAATTTGGATGCGAGTAATACCTATTACAGTACGCTGGTTTCAAGTTACGTACAGGCCTATCTGTTGAACCAACTGGGAGGCGAGTTGCCCAGTTCTTTCATCCTAGCTCCTACCTTAACGTTGCCACGGGCCTTCCAACCCTCACTCACGCTCACGCTGAATCGTGCCGTCTTAAATGCCAACGATATCAAGTTGCGCGTTTACTACTCCAATACTAATTAGGGCATCGGCCGGAGTCTTTGCCATTCCGGCATGTGCTTTGCCAGCCGCCTGCTTCTTTCCTTCTACTATCATCTTTCTCTGACACGGGTATGTGCGGAATTGTCGCTTATATTGGGTATCGTGAGGCGTGCCCCATCATTATCAAAGGTTTACATCGTCTCGAATATCGGGGTTATGACTCGGCCGGTATTGCGTTACTTAATGGTTCCCTGAACGTCTACAAGAAGAAGGGGAAAGTAAATGAGCTAGAGTCCTTTATTGCGGACAAAGACATTCATGCGCACGTGGGTATGGGCCACACGCGCTGGGCTACCCACGGCGAGCCCAACGACACAAACGCGCACCCCCATTACTCTACTTCCGAGCGAATTGCCATCATCCACAATGGCATCATTGAGAACTACGCGGCCCTAAAAACCCATTTGCAGCAGCAGGGCCACACCTTCCATTCTGACACGGACACGGAAGTGTTTGTGAACCTAATTGAGGAAATCCAGAGCAAAAACAATTGTTCGTTGGAAGAGGCTGTTCGCTTGGCCCTACACGAAGTAGTAGGCGCCTATGCTATTGTGGTGCTCAGCAAAGACGCGCCCAACCAGCTCATTGCTGCCCGTAAAGGCTCGCCCCTAGTAATCGGCATAGGCAAAGATGAGTTCTTCCTGGCCTCCGACGCTACCCCCATCATTGAGTATACCAATGAGGTAGTGTACGTCAACGATTATGAAATTGCGGTTATCCGCAATGGCAAACTCGATATCCAGTCGAAAGAAGCGGTGCCGCAGAACCCGTATATTCAGAAGCTGGAGCTAGCGCTTGACAGCATTGAAAAAGGCGGCTATGAGCACTTCATGCTGAAGGAGATTTTCGAGCAGCCTCGCTCCGTTATGGATTCGATGCGCGGCCGCTTAGAGTTGAAAGCTGGCCACCTGAATATGGGTGGCGTGCGGATGTACGAGCAAAAGTTTGTGAATGCGCAGCGTATCATTGTGGTAGCCTGCGGTACTTCTTGGCATGCTGGCTTGGTAGCAGAATACTTGCTGGAAGATTTGGCGCGCATTCCGGTGGAAGTTGAATATGCTTCCGAGTTTCGCTACCGCAACCCAGTATTAACTGAGCGCGACATTGTAATTGCCATTTCCCAATCGGGTGAAACAGCGGACACGCTGGCTGCTATTGAACTAGCCAAGTCCAAGGGTGCTACTATCTTCGGCATTTGCAATGTGGTGGGTAGCAGCATTGCCCGCGCTACTGATGCCGGCGCCTACACCCACGCTGGTCCCGAGATTGGTGTGGCTTCCACCAAGGCCTTCACGGCGCAGGTAACGGTGCTTACCCTACTGGCCATGATTGTAGGCCATAAGCGTGGAACGCTTTCGGAGACCCGTCTTCGGGAACTGACAATAGAGCTAGGTAATATTCCGGCGAAAATTGAAAAGGCGCTGCAACTCAATACGGAGATTGAGCAGATTTCCGAGATTTTTAAAGATGCTGCTAACTTCCTCTACTTAGGCCGGGGCTATAACTTCCCGGTGGCGTTGGAAGGGGCGCTGAAGCTCAAGGAAATTAGCTACATCCACGCCGAAGGCTACCCTGCTGCGGAAATGAAGCACGGTCCTATTGCCCTAATCGACGAGAACATGCCGGTGGTAGTAATTGCTACCAAAGATAGCTCCTACGATAAAATCGTCTCTAACATTCAGGAAGTGAAAGCCCGCAAAGGTCGCATCATTGCTATCGTGACCGAGGGCGACGACGTGATTCCGAAGATGGCGGAATTCGTGATTGAAGTGCCGGCTACTTCCGATGTGTTGATGCCGCTAGTGTCGGTAGTGCCGCTACAGCTACTCTCCTACCACATTGCCGTATTACGTGGTTGCAACGTTGACCAGCCTCGCAATCTGGCTAAGTCGGTGACGGTAGAGTAACCTCCAGAATCCTACTTTTGCAAAGCCGCCTCAGCATTTGAGGCGGCTTTGCTGTTTTACATTTGGCAGAACCCAATTTTTCATCCTTCTAATCAACCTCTACCCCATGGCTCACACCATTGTTTTTTCTCCAGACGCTCCAGCGCCCATCGGCCCCTACAGTCAAGCCATCAAGGCGGGGGATACTGTGTATGTTTCCGGTCAGATTCCGCTGGACACAGCCGGGCAATTAGTTGGTGATGGGGATGTGGCCGCGCAAACGCACCAGGTAATGCGCAACCTGCAGGCCGTGCTGAAAGCTGCTGGCCTCACCTTAGCCGACGTAGCTAAAACCAGCATTTTCGTAAAAGACCTCGGTAACTTTGGTCTGATCAACGATATCTACGGCAGCTATTTTTCAGCTGATTACGCACCCGCCCGCGAAACAGTGGAAGTAGCGCGCTTACCGAAAGACGTGCAGGTAGAGATTTCCTGTATTGCCATTCAGCTTTAAACTCCTTGGCAGGTAGTAGCTATTAAGTAGTACTACAAGGATTTTCAATAGTCCTACCCAACAAAAAGCCTCAGCGCCTACGTGTGCTGGGGCTTTTTGTTTGCATACAATTAATATAATTCGGGCAAATTGCATCTAAAATTGTATTATTTTGTGTCTTTGTTTTATTGTACTTATTTTATAAAATCACTGGCACTGATGTTGAAGATTTTTTTGCACTATAAAGTATATAATCACTTATTATACAACTTAATTATCTGATAATATGTGTTTTGTATATATTTATTTTAAACATTTTCAATATAAAATATTATATGGCATATAGATATATCTAAAATTTAACCAATAGGTAGCCTTTTGCCATGCGGAATTTGTACTTGCTTATTTTCGGTCTCTTTACCACCCTACAAGCGGTAGCGCAAACGCCTGAAATTCGTTATGAAGCTCCTATTACCATCGTCAAGGGCGGTACCTATACTGGCAACTACCGCAGCCTGGATTCTACCGTTCCGTGCATTGCGGTGTATACTTCGGAGCCAGTAGTGCTGGTCGGCTGCACACTGGTAGGAGCCGGCGACCTGATTAAGACGGGTGGGGGAGTAGACCTGACGGTGCGTAACTGCCGCGGCTACGGCCTCACGCCTACTCTCGACAACCGTCCACGGGGGCGTTTCCTGGATGCCTACCAGGCCAAGCAACTGGTGATAGAGCATAACTACATGGAGCACACGGCCGGTATGGTCGTGAACCGCTGGAGTGGAAATGGCACGGCCCAGCAGACGCTAACGGTGCGCTATAACCAGGGCCTGAACTGTGATGGGCGCTACCGCAACGGCGGAAAGGAAACCCGTAGCTTCGTGCAGCTGAACACCGTGTTGGGCCTGGCGGGCGTCGATATCAGCTATAATGAATTCCGCAATGAGCCGAATGAGAGTGCCGTAGAGGACAACATCAACTTCTATAATGCTTCGGGTACGGCTACCAGCCCCATTCAGGTGCATGATAACTACGTGCAGGGCGCCTACCCCTACCCCGCCACGGAAGCCACTTTCCACGGTACCGGCCTAACCACCGATGGCGACGGCAGCACCCCTACTACGACGGCAGCTTACATCGAAGCGTATCACAATCAGTTTGTGAGCACCTGCAACGCCGCTATGAACATTGCCGCGGGCCATCATATTCGGTTCTATGAGAACCGGATGGTAACGGATGGCCTACTCCCCGACGGCACCAAGCTAAAGGCTACCTACGCTGCTACGGCTGTATTCAACTATTACAAAAAGACGGACGCGGTCTTCAATAACAACGAGATTACCAACAATACCATTGGCTACGTGAAATGGGGCTACAACAGCCCCTACCAGGACCGGCAGGATCTAAGTACGGGCAACTGCTCTACGTGCTCGAATACAACCCATTTGCCAAACCCAATTACGCCTCAAAACGAAGTAACGGAGTGGAATACTTGGCAGAGCAAACTCCAGACCGAGCAGGTAGCCGTTGGACCGGAGCGCCCCAACACTCCCCTACCCGTTACGCTCACCAGCTTTGGCGGGCAGTATGTAGGGCCGCGCTTCGTGGCCAATTGGCAAACGGCGCAGGAAGCAAACAGCGCCTACTTCGAAGTGCAGCAGAGTACGACTGGCCTGGAGTTTTCGGTCGTAGGGCGTGTGCAAGCGGCCGGCTCCAGCCCAAGTGCTCGCACCTACCAATTTGCCTTGGCTGCGACACGCCAGCAAACGTACTTGCGCCTCAAGATGGTAGACCTCGATAGCAGTGCGCGTTACAGCACCGTGTTCACTTGCTTACCTAACTCAGTCGCACTCACGGCTACCGAGCCCATGGAGCAGGTACTGTATACACTATCGGGGGCACAGGTGTGGCAGCGGCCCTACCAAGAGGAGCCTGATTTAAAGACGCTCAATCCTGGCGTATATGTGTTGCGCACCCGCCACGCCAACGGCCAGGCAGTAAGCGAAAAAATTCGGATACAATAAAGTATACTTAGCAGTAGTTAGTTATCTATTCACCCATCTCTATATCTAACTACGTGTATGAAGGAACTTGGACTCGGCTTGTTTTTGATCGGTTTAATAGCCCTTATCCTGCCCTTATTGGGTATGCAGTTTATGTTTGCGACTTGGATTGAGCAATGGGGCACCACGGTGGCTTGGCTTATTCGGGGTGGGGTAACGCTAGTAGGGCTAATTCTCTACCTCAGCTACCGTAACCGGGAGTAGTCAGGCGCAGAAGAAGCCATAAAACCAGCAGGCCCCCACAACTAAGTTGCGGGGGCCTGCTGGTTTTATGGCTTCTTCTGCGCCGTTACTTGTGGCTCTTCATCAGGTTCTTACCGAGGTCTTCTACTTTCTTCAGAAAGTCATCGGTGTCGGTGTCGGCGTAGGGACCGTAGGCGCTGGAGATGGTGCCTTTCACGCCGTCCTTTGCCTCAATGGCGTAGAGGATGGTCATGTCGCCGGGGTTGCTTTCTCCCTCAAAGCGGTAGAAATCCACGATGGTTACGTCCTCGGGCGCGTAGGTTATCTTGTCATTTTCCATGGCGTGCATCATGTTTTCTGCCACGGTAAAATCGGCCTTAAAGCCATCGTCTTTCAGCTTTTTTTCTACGTTGACCAGGGAGCGTTCTTCTTCTTTGTCTTGCATGGGAGTAGGGTTTCGGTTGTGAGATGAGCGGGAGAGGAATAGACGGAAACAGAAACCCCCGCCTTGGCTATACGCAGCCAGGGCGGGGGTAGGTTATTTTAAAAATAGCGTTCTGCTATTATTTCGTAGAAACCTGTCGTGTGCGGACCTCAATGGTGCGTTGTAACTGGTCAACATCCAGCGTACTACACGCCCCGCAGCCCTTGGCGCAGCCCGCCTGATTCTTGGTAAAGAACGCGCGCCAGAAAATACGGCCCACGTAGAAGGTGGCCGCCAGAAAGAGTAGGGCTATGAGAATGTTTTGCAGCAACATGCTTTCAGAACTTCGAAACGACTGGAAAAGTTTAACCCGAGTGGCCTTTTACTCCGCCCAAAATTCGCGAATAGTTTGCTGCATCTCGTCGTGGATGAGGCCGTTGCTGGCTACTACTTCCCGACCGAACAGCGGGTCGCCCTCTTCCAGAAAAGCCGATACACGCCCACCGGCTTCCTTCACCAGCAATAGGCCCGCGGCCACATCGTAGGAATTCAGGTTGAACTCGAAAAACCCTTCGAAGCGACCAGCCGCTACCCAGGCCAGGTCGGCAGCGGCCGAGCCTACCCGTCGCACGCCGTGCGAGCGTTCCATGAAGGCACCCAATAGCTGCAAATAGGTGTCGAGGCGGCCAAAGTGGGTGTAAGGAAAGCCCGTAGCAATCAGGGAGTTATTGAGGTCCGGCACGTCGGTAACGTGGATGGGACGCTCGTTGCAGAAGGCCCCGCCCCCGCGCACCGCCCGGAAGCACTCGTCGCGCGTCACCTCGTACACCACGCCCGCCACTAGCTCCTGCTCATGTAGCAGGCCCACGCTCACGCAGTAGCAGGGTAGGCCGTGCATGAAGTTGGTAGTGCCATCGAGCGGGTCGATAATCCAGGTGTACTCGGTGCCGGCGCTGGTGGCCTGGCTGTCGCCGCCGGTGGTACCTTCCTCGGTAATGAAGCCAGCATCGGGCAGTAACTGGCGCAAGCCAGCCACCAAACGGCGCTCGGTTTCCTGGTCTACGTACGATACGAGGTCGTGCGTACCCTTAAATTCGATACGCGAGCGGTCGAATGTGGCAGCTTCCTGGCGAATGAACTGACCGGCCTGACGGCATACTTCGGCTAGTTCGAGGCTAAGTTGAATGAAATCCATGAAGTGAAACTGTTAGCGAATGGATGCTCGCTAGGGTTGAAAGTACTCTGTGAGGGATGCTCCCCCTAAAATGGCTTCTTGTGTACGCGGACAGCAGCCTTCCGTTCTGGCCAGGAAGCTGCTACAACGGGCGCACCCGCCGCGCCCCTACCCCGCGCACCAGCACAAACAGCAGCAACACTACCGCCAGCGTTTGCATGGTTGGCCCAATCAGGTCGCCGTGGCGGACGTAGAAGGTTTGCGCGGTGTTGAGGTGCACGGTATGGCGCAAAACGGCCTGCTGCCACCAGGGAGTGCGCGTTATAATCTCGCCTTTCTGATTGATGAAGGCCGAAATACCGGTATTGGCCGAGCGGGCCACGTCGCGGCGGGTTTCGATGGCGCGCAGGGTGGCGTATTGCAGGTGCTGGCGGTAGCCGGGCGAGTCGCTCCACCAGCCGTCGTTGGTGATGATGCTGAGCAGAGTAGCGCCGTTCTTGACGTATTCGGCCACAAAGTCGCCGTAAATTGACTCGTAGCAAATCAGCGGGGCAATGCGCAAGGCCGCATTGGGAGTGCGAAACACGGTGCGCTCGTCCTGACTGCCGTAGCTACCCACGGTGCCGCCCAGGTCGATGTGGGAAATCAGGCTGGTGAGCGCCGGCGGAATTTTCTCGACCCCCGGCACCAGCCGCGACTTATGGTAGAACGCCGGCACGCCCGTAGGCCCGGTAAGGAGCACGGCCGCATTGAAAATATCGTAGTAGCCCAGGTCGTCGCGGACGCGGACGGTAGGGGACGCCTCCTTGTTGGGGTACGTCCGGAGGCTGGTCACGCCCGTGACTAACGATACGCCGGGGTGCTGCCGCAGAAAACCGCGTATCCGCTGAATCTTCGGATTGGCATCGAACGACTGTTCCCAGTAGGTCTCTTCCAGCGCGGTTTCGGGCCAAAATACGACGCTGGTTTGGGGCGTGAGCTGCTGCTCCGTCAGGCGAAACATGCGGTCCAGCTGCGCATCGTAGGAGAGGAAGTTAGGCGTGCCTTCAAACTTCTCCAGGAAAGGATCTACGTTGGGCTGCACCACGACCACTTCGGCCGTTTTGCCTTGCTCCTGGTAAGTGCGACCAATGAACACCGAAAACAGAATGGGCAGCACAACAACCAAAAACGGCAGGAGTAGCACGCGCTGCTTTTGCATTTGCGTGAGTGTGGGAGCACCCGGCTGAGCTGCTATCAAGTACTGGTCAACAGACTGAAAAATCAGCAGGTTTGCTATCCAAATCCAGAGCGAGCCGCCCAGAAAGCCGGTGTACTCGTACCACTGCACCCACTGATTGGCTTGGGCAAAGCCGTTGCCGAGGGTCAACCAGGGCCAGGTTAGGTCCCAGTGCAGGTGCAGCTGCTCGAAGGCAATCCAGTAAATGGGAAGAGAGAGGTAGCCGAGGGTAGGGCCAGCCAGGCGCTTGG
>Ga0210040_10003965_pt1 | contig 19620 bp, 14 predicted proteins | sample CryGeyCG12114_NA_FD_185462 | JGI IMG/M metagenome (GOLD analysis project Ga0210040, IMG submission 185462) | Groundwater microbial communities from aquifer - Crystal Geyser CG19_WC_8/21/14_NA (SPAdes) (version 2) | ecosystem: Environmental > Aquatic > Deep subsurface > Groundwater | place: USA... | reverse complement strand
GATGCGCAGGCCGCCCGGCGCGTCCAGCACTTCGGCGAACAACCGGCGGGCGCGCTCGACGCTGCCGTCGTCGTTGGCGGCGCCGATCGCGAACAGCTCCTTGCGCAGGTCGGCACCCTTCATCCGGACCCACCGCGCCAGCCGCTCGCCGATGCGGTTGGCCATCTCGGCCGCGCCCGCCTTGGTGAAGGTCAGGCACAGGATGTGCTCGGGCGCGGCGCCGCCGAGCAGCAGCCGCAGCACGCGCGCGGTCAGCACCTGGGTCTTGCCGGTGCCGGCGCTGGCCGACAAGGAGGCATGGATGGCGGGATCGGCGGCGCGCGCCTGGTCGTCACGGAGCTGGTGAAGCGGCTTCAAGCGGGTGGCCATGGCGGCAACCATAGCGCTTCCCTCCCGCCGCGCCATGCGCTTAAGGCGGCGCGGATCGATGTGGGAGAGCGACATGACGGAGCAGCCGGAGAAGACCGAGGGCAAGCGGGACAACCGCCAGCTCAAGGCCGGAGTCGGGATCGGGATCGGTTCGGCGGCGATCGTCGCGGCCCTGCTCTACGCCCGGTCGGGCAAGCCCCCGAAGAAGAAGTAGCGGGCGGCTACTCGCGCCCGTACCATTCCTCCAGCCGCATCAGCTGGTCGTAATCGCCATAAGGGGCGTAGGCGGGGTGGAGCTTGGCGGTGAAGGGCTCCGGCCCGGTCAGCCACCGGGCGGTGGCGGCGGCGAATGCATCGGCCGCGGCGGCCAGGAACGCTTCGGGTTGGCCGGCATCGGCCGCGTCGATGAAGCCTGGCGTCTTGCGGCCCGATTTCTTGGCGAGCGACCAATATTCGTGAGCGGCCGGCTGGCCTTCGACCTCCGGAAAGCCGCCGTCACGGGCGATGAGGCCAAGCAGGCCGAGTTGCAGCGCAAACCCTTCCGCCAGCGCCTTGCGGGAGGGCGGCTGGCCGGTCTTGTAGTCGAGGATCGCCAGGCCGCCGTCGGCCAGCCGGTCGAGGCGGTCGGCCTTGCCCTTGAGCAGCACGGGGCCGAGCCGGGCCTGGCCCTCGATCTCCGCCTTGAGCGGGCGGCGGCCGGCGGCCTGGTTGGAGGCTTCCTGGCCGGCGATCCACTCAATGGCTTCGGATAGCCGCGGTCCCCACAGGGCGCGAAGCATCGGGTGGATCTCGTCCTGCTCGAGCAGGGCGCGGGTGCGATCCAGCAGCCGGGTGGGGTCGCAATCGTCCTGCTGGAGCCATTGCTGCAGGACGTCGTGGACCGCGCTGCCCTTCCAGGCGGCGGTCACGTCGGCATCGACCGGATCCAAGGACCTGAGCCTGAGCATGGCCTTGGCGTAGAAGGCGAAGGGGTCGGCGTTCAGCCGGTCGACGTCGGTGACGTAGATCTGGCGCGGGCGGTCGTCGACCGGCGGACAGGGTGCGGGGCGATTCTCGGGCCGGGGTTCGCCGGCGTCGTCGATCGCTGCCGCCAGCCGCTCCAGCCGGCCGTCGCGGGCGAGGCCTCCGGTCATCGCCTGGAGCCGCAGCAGCAGCCGCGAGGCCACGGTCGGCGAGCGGCCGTCGCGCCGCGCCCGGGTGATGAGAACCCGCGGGGCGCCGAGGAAGCCGGCGAAATCATGGGCGGCGAGGCCGATCCGGAATTCGAGCCCGGGCAGCCCGAGCGTGCGCCGGATGGCGGGCGCAAGCCACGGATCGGGCTGGGGCAGCGCCGGCCAGACGCCTTCGTTGAGGCCGCCCAGGATCATCAGGTCGGCCTGCATCAGCCGCGCTTCCAGCAGGCCGAGGATGGAGATGCGCGGGTGCCCGCCATAGGGCGGACGGACGGCCTGGGCGTCGAGCAGCTGGCGCAGCAGCGGAACCGCGTCGTCCGCGCGAACCTCGACGGCGGCGGCGGCGTCGGATTCTTCGAGGCTGGCAAGCAGCTCGGCCGCTGCGCGGCCGTCCGGGCCGCTCCAGGCGGCGGCGCCGGCGATGCCGGTGGCGAGTTCGCGCAAGTTCGCGGCGAAGCCTTGCAGCGACACGGGTGCCGCCAGCACGGAGCCGACCCGCTCGAGGCACGGCCGGATCGCCGCCCACGCCTGTCCGCAGCCCCGGGTCTTTCGCTCCCGGTCCTTGTGGGCGCACAGGGCGTCGAGACCGGCCAGGCCTTCGGGCGGGCGCGGGCCGCGCAGGGCGAGGTCGAGCAGGCGGGCGGCGTCCAGCCAAGCCTGCCGGTCATTGTCGGCACCGGCCAGCGGATGCTTGACCAGCGCCAGGGTCGGAACCGGCGCCAGCCGTTCGGCGGCGGCGGCGGCGATGCCCAGCAGCAGGGTGCCGGCGGCCGCCTGGCTGAGCGGCTTGCCGGCGCTGTCGTCGGCCGCGATCTCCCAACGGGCGAGCAGCGCCGAGACGCGGGACGCGAGCGCCCGGTCGGGGGTCACCAGCGCCGCCGTCTGCCCGGGCGTTTCCAGCGCCTCGCGCAGCGCGATGGCGATGGCCTGGGCTTCGCTGGCGGGGTCCGGCAGTTCGGCCAGGCGGACGCCGGTCATGCGCCGGTCGCGCGGCGGCAGTTCGGCCCAGCGGTGGGTGAAGCGGGCGCTCTTGAGGGTGTTGGCGATCGCCCGGCCGCGCACGGCCGGGGAGGCAGCGCGCCCGCCGCGGCGCCAGGCCTGCACCTCGTCGCGGTGGACGCCCATGCGGTCAAGCAGGCGCTTGAGCTGGAATTGCGGGTGGGTCTCGTCGGCGCGGCCGCTTTCCGGGTCCGGACCAAGCCAGTCCCATTCCTCGGCCGGCAGGAGCCGGTCGGTGAACAGGGCCGGCAGCACCACGGCTCCATCCGGCAGGCGGGCGACGGTCCGCAGCAGGGCCACCACCGCCGGGGCGCCCGTGGTAATGCCGGCAGCAATGGTGAAGCCCTCGGGCGGCCGCTCGGACCAGCGGCGCGCAGTGGCGCGCAGCAGGCGGTTGCGGCGCTCCGCAAGGTCGATCCGACCCAGCCGCGCCAATTCGCGCGGCCAGGCGTCGAGCAGCGCCCGGAGTTGCTGCAACGAGCGCTGCCAGTGCAGCGCAAGCTCCTCGGGGACGGCGTCGGCCAGCCGCTCGGGGGCGACCTCCTCAGCCAGCAGGGCGTCGCGGGTGCGGGCCAGGTCGGCCGCCAACCGGAAGCTTTCGGCCGCGCTGACCTCCGGTCCGCGCTGCTCGCGTACCAGCCGGGCGAGCACCACCAGGCGGGTCAGCGGATCGACCGCCGGCGGGACCGGGTCGGCGTCGGCGGGATCGAACGCGCCGCCCAGCCGCTCGTCGAGTTCGGGGTCGCCGACCGCGATCAGGCGCGGCAGCAGCAGGCCGCCGCCGCTGGCGCGGACAAATGCCTCCGTCACGGTCCGCACGGCACGGTTGTTGGGGAGCAGGATGCGCCCGCGGGCAAGGCCCAGCGGGTCGCGCCCGTGGTCGGCGATCAGGCCCGCCGCCAGGGCGTCGGCGAAGCTGCGGTGCGCACCGATGGTGAAGACGGCCGGCCGGCTCGCCTCAGCCAAGGCTGAGCGCCTGTTCCGTCGCCTTGATCGCGGCGGGCGTGCCGACGTCGAACCACAGTCCCTGGTGGACCACCCCGAAGCAACGCCCCTCGGCAATCGCGCGATCCCACAGGATGTTGGTCGAGAACACGCCGTTCGGCGTGTCGTCGAGCATGCGCTTCGAGAGCATCTGGATGCCGGTGTAGACGAACGGCGCGACCTTGGCCGCCGTGCGTCGCTTCAGTCGGCCGGCGGCGTCCATGTGGAAATCGCCCATGCCGCCGTGATTGCCCGCGCGAGCCTGCGGCACCAGCAGCAGCAGCGCGTCCATTCGGGCGTCGTTCCAGTGCGAGGCCAGCAGCTTCAGCGTGTCGGCCGGCCCGTCCACCCAGAAATTGTCGCTGTTGACCGTCAGGAACGGGTCGCAGTCGATCAGCGGCAGCGCCTGCTTGAGGCCGCCGCCCGTCTCCAGGAGCAATTGCCGCTCGTCGGAGATCACGACCTCGAGGTCGCTGGCGTGGGCCCCCAGGTGCGCTTCCAGCGAGTCCGCCAGATAATGGACGTTGACCACCAGCCGCTCGACGCCGGCGGCGCGCAGCCGGTCGAGCACATGGTCGATCATGGCCTTGCCGGCGACCTCGACCAGCGGCTTGGGCCGGGTGGCGGTGAGTGGCCGCATGCGCTTGCCGAGGCCCGCGGCCATGACCATGGCCGTGCGGGGAACGGCCGCCTCGATCTCGGGTCGAAGCTTGAGTGCGCGTTTCAGGGTCGCAGCCGTCACGCCAGGTCCTTCTGCCAGGGCGCCACCCGCGCCGGGGACGGCACATTGGCGTCGAACCACTGCCGCACGGGGGCCAGCCATGGCTGCGCCAGGTCCCGTTCCAGCAGCCCCCACATGCGCGGCTGGAAGCGGCGGTAACCGGGCTTTCCATCGCGCTTCCACAGGCGGGTGAACACGCCCAGGATGCGGGTGTTGCGCTGCGCCGCCAGCGACCAATAGGCGCGCTCGAAGTCGGCCCCGGCCCCGGTTGCGCCGAGGTAGCGGGCGATCATCGCGCGTTCGACGCCCGGCGAGACGTCGCGGCGCGCATCCTCCAGGACGGAGCACAGGTCGTAGGCCGGGTGACCGGCGAGCGCGTCCTGGAAGTCGAGCAGCCCCAGGTGGCTCACCCCTTCCCGCCCATCGACCAGCATGATGTTCTCGGCATGGTAGTCGCGAAGGACGGTGACCGGGCCAAGGCCGTCCTGTCCCACGGGTCCGAGCACCTCTTCCCAGGCCGCGCGATAGGCCGCGCGGTCGACCTCGAGGCCGACGGCCGGGCAATACCATTCGGTGAACAGGTCGAGCTCGGCCAGCCACTCGTTAAGGCCGTGGGGCGGCAGGCCGGCCATGGGCCGGTGACGATGGAGGTGCACCAGCACGTCGGTTGCCAGTTCGTACAGCTCGCGCTCCCGGTCCGGCGCCTCGTCCAGTCGCTCGCGCAGCCGATCGGAACCGAGGTCGCTGAGGAGCAGCAGGCCGCGCTCCAGGTCGCGGGCGAGGATCTCGGGCGCGGACAGGCCGGTGCCGGACAGCCACTCGGCGACGGTGATGAACGGCCGCGGGTCCTCGTGCGGGGGCGGCGCGTCCATCAGCACCGCCTGCCGACCTTCGTGATGCACCCGGAAGTACCGACGAAAGCTGGCATCGCCGGCGAGCGGCGCCACGGAGGCACCGGCCCACCCGGCCGAGCGGAGGAACTCGTCAGTGCCGGGCGGCGGGGTCATGCTGGCGGCCATCGCGCTTCCCATGCCGCCGGCACCTGCCAAGTCAAGCGACGCTGTTCGTCCGGCGCGAACTCCAGCCACAGCCGAAGCGCCTGTGGCCAGGCTGCCGCACCCCCATTCTCGGGCCACTCAACCAGCAGCGCGCCGTGGTCGAGCGCCCCGTCGAGCCCCAATTCGGCAAGCTCGGACGGATCCTCCAGGCGGTACAGGTCGCAGTGCCAGATCGGCACGGGCAGGTCGTCGTAGGGCTGAACGATGGCAAAGGTCGGGCTTGGCACTTCGCCCGCATGCCCCGCCGAGTGGAGGATGGCGCGTGACAAGGCCGTCTTGCCGACGCCGAGCGGCCCGGACAGCGCCACCACGTCGCCGGCGCGCAGCAAGGACGCAAGCCGGCGGCCGAGCGCCTCGGTGGCTGCCTCGTCGGGAAGGATCATGGCTGCACGCCGCGCGGAACGATGATGGTGACGGTGGTGCCTTCCCCCTGGCGCGACTGGAGATCCACGGTGCCGCCATGAGCCTCGATGAACTGGCGGGTGAGCGGGAGGCCGAGGCCAAGCGCCGCTTCGCCGCGGGCTCCGCCGATCCGGTAGAAGCGCTCGAACACGCGCCGTTGGTCTTCGGCGCCGATGCCCTGCCCCGTGTCGCTGATCTGGATCTCGACCTGCTCGTCATCGCCGCGCGCGTGCAGGGCCACATGACCGGCGTCGGTATAGGCGATGGCGTTGCGCAGGATGTGCTCGATACTTTCGCGCAGCCGACGTGCATCACCGATGACCACGCCCGTGGATGGCTCCACCGCGGTGTCGAGCCGGAGCCCCTTCTCGCGCGCTCCGTCCTCCATCCGGTCCACGATATTGCGGACCAGGCCAGCCAGGTCGATGCGCTCATGCTCCATCGTGACGGTGCGCTGCTCGCCTTCGGTGAGGTCCAGCACGTCGTCGATCAGCTTGGACAGGCGAGCCACCGATTCCAGGATTGCCCCGACGTAATCAGCCGCTGCGGGCGCGAGCTTGCCTGCGTAGCCGCCCGCCAACATCTGCGCGAACCCCCCGATCGAGGTCAGCGGGGTGCGCAATTCATAGCTCATGTTCGCCACGAAATCGGTGCGCACCCGGTCCACTTCCTCCAGCGCCGTGGTCCGTTCCCGCAGCGCATATTCGATCCGCGTGGAGTCGGTCACGTCGACCATGGTGAACAAGGCATTGCCGTCCGGCAACGGCACGGACGCGAATTCGTAATGGCTGCCGTCGACCATCGACAGGCGGCCGCTGCCCTGCCGGCGTTCGTTGGTGGCCGCGCGGACCAGTTCGCGCAGTTGCGCCGCGGCGGTTGGATTGACCAGTCGCCGCGCCATGGCCGGGACCAGTTCGTCCACTCGCGGATGTTCGCCCAGCCAGCTTTCGTCCAGCTCCCAGAAGCTGCAGAAACGGCGGTTCCACAGGTAAAGACGACCGTCGGCGGCGAACACGCCGATGCCTTCGTACAGGTTGTCGAAGGTGGCGGTGCGGACGCGCAACAGGGTGTCGCGGGCACTGGCCAGCCGAACCTGTTCGGTCCGATCTTCGAAGAACAGGCGCAGGCCCCCGTCCGGCAGCGGCTGCCCGACGACCCGCAGGTGGTCGCCGTTGGTGAGGATCCACTCTTCCTCCAGCGCCTCCTCCGGCGAGGTGAACCAGCCGCGCCGTTCCGCCTTCCACTGCGGGAAGTCGCGCGTTTCCGGCAGGCGACCCTGTTCGCGCATGCGTTCCAGGACCCGGTCGAATTCCGGTTTCTCGTTCAGCCACTCGGGGTCGAGCTGGGCCATGATCGCAAACGGGCGATTAAAGAAGCTCAACGACCGGTCGGGATCGAACTGAGCCGCTCCGGCCGTCATCCGGTCGGCGAGCTCCCGCTGACCCTCGATGTAGCGGCCGAGCTCGAAGCGGGCATCTTCCAGGTCCTGGATGTCGACCGCGAAGCCCGCCACGGCCCCGCCACCCAGCGGGACGTCGACCAGCCGGAGCATGCGCCGCTCACCGCCGATCGTGGCAGGCTGATTGCGGGAGAAGGGGCGGCTGTCGGCAAGGGCCTGCTGCGCCGCGGCCTTGGCACCGTTGGGACCTGGAGCATCGATCAGCTCAACACCGGCCTTGATGACCTCCGCCGCCGACGGCGCTTCGACGGCCGCGACAAAGGCACTGTTGACCAGGCCCAGGCGAAGATCGGGGCCTCTATACCACATCGGGAAGGGAGCGGCCTCGATCAGGCGGGTCAGCGCATCCAGGGCAGCACCGGTATCCTTCAGGCGCTGGGATAATTCGCCCTTCTCCTGTTCGGCCTGGCTGGTTTCGAAGAACCACAACAGCATGGTTCCCGGCCCCGAGGGCGGCGGCGCCGGCCCGCCACGCACTTCGAGTACCCGGTCAGAATTCGCCAGCCGGAGCGAGCGGCTCAGCCGAGCGCCCGACAACACCGCCGACTTAAGTTCATTCATCAAGGCGGCAAGGTCATCCGCTTCCAACCCCTGCCCGTTCTGAGCAAGTTGTTCGATGCGCGTCGGCGCTTGCCGAAGACCTAATAAACGAAGCAGCGCCGGGTCGGTCTCGATGGTGCCGTTCCCACTGACGAGCAGCGGGCGCGCCGGCGCCGCAGCGAGAAAGGCCGCGGCAGCACGGGCCGCGCCGATGACGGCTCGTGCCTGAGTCAATCGTCGAAGAGCAACGACGGAAAGTGCCGATACAATCGGCAGCCACAGCGCCAGAAGTACCAGCACGAGAGAAGGAGCTTTCCACTCTAACGGCACGTCGCCAGCCTACCCACGCCCATCTGGCGACCATATGTCCATACGCCGGCTCTACCCAAGGAGAAACTTGGCGGAATGTCGCTGGCGCGATGCCACTGCGGTTTGCTCGCAAAGAAAAGGGGCTCCAGTTTCCTGGAGCCCCTTCGTTGAACCGAAGTTCAGGCCGATTACAGCTTGAAGTTGGCATTCACGAAGAACGTGCGCCCGCGATAATCGTAACCGGAGTAGAGCGGAGCGTTGGCTACGGTGTTGAAGCCGGTCGACGTGATCCGCGGCGGCTGCTTATCGAAGAGGTTCCGAACACCGAGCGTGAACTCGTACTGGTCAGCCACGTTGAACTGAACCGAAGCATTGTGCAGGAAGTAGTTCTTCGTCTCCAGGTAGTAAGCGTCACGGTACGCCTGCACCAACTCCGGATCGGTCTCGCCGGTCAGGTTGTCGAAGGCGAAGTAGTTGTACGTGTTCTTCCGGTCGCCATCGATCCAGTCGAGACCGTAACGGAACGTCACGCGCCGGGTGGAGTAGGTTGCGTCGAAGTTACCAACCCAATCCGGCGAGGTGATGATCCCGTTCGCATCCGCCAGGAACTCCTCGGGGAAGAGCCGGGTGGACTGCTCAAGGTACTTCGTGACGTTGGCATTGAGGATGAAGGTACCCGGTCCGACCGCCTTGGTGGAGAAGCGCCCGTTGAACTCGAGACCCTTCACGATGTCTTCCGACAGGTTCACGAAGCTGCTCACGACGCTCAGCGCCTGGTTCGCGTCACGCGTGACGAAGCGGCAGAAACCCTCGGTCGGGCTGAAGTTCTCAGCCGCATAGCAGCGGTTCAAGATCGTTCCGCCGGCAAGATCCGAAACGCCGTTCTCGACCGTGATGTTGAAGTAGTCGAGAGCAAGCGAGAGCTGCCCGATCGAGGCCGGGATCGGAGGCCGGGCAACGACACCGAGGGACCAGTTCTTCGACGTCTCTGCAGCCAGGCCGGCTTCAGCGCCACCCACCCGGAAGACCGAGACACCACTGCGCTGCTCGAAGTCCGGCGCCAAGCCGATCGCTGCGCAGTTACGCGCAATGACCTGCTCGGTCGGAGACTGTTCGCCGGCAACAGGAAGCGCGCTACACGGGTCGGTGTCGCTGCTCAGGAAGCCGCTGGTCGAGCCCAGGAACTGCTCCGCAAGCGCCGGTGCACGATAAGACGTGCCGTAGCTGCCCCGGAAACCAAGCCCTCGAACCGGCTCCCACTCACCTGCGATCTTGTAGGTCGTATCGGCGCCATAGGACTTGTAGTCCGTGTAGCGAAGTGATGCGTCGATATTCAGGCGATACAGGAACGGCAGGTCGCGAACGATCGGAATGAAGACCTCGCCGAACATCTCCTTGACATTGTCACTACCGACCGTTGGCGTGGCAGCCGTCAGGCCGAAGAGATTGCCGTTGATCGAATTCTGATCGGGCTGATCGTTGATCGACTGCTTGCGATATTCGGCACCGAGCGCGAGCTGGACTTCACCGCCGGGCATCCGGAACAACGGACCGTCGACGCCGAAGGACAGGGTCGTCTCACGGAATTTGGTCGTGCCGATCGTGTTGTCCACGATGTAGTCGCGGTATGCCTGCGGGAGCTGGCCACCGATCACTCCGGCGGTCAGGGCCGGAGCGGCGACGCAGCCCGGGTTCGAAGCCTGACTGACGCAGCTGAACGTGCCGTCGGCATTCTGAACCACGTTCAGCGAATTGGCCAACCGATCGGTAAGGAACGACTCTGCCTCGTAGGTGGCATCATTCCACGACTTGCCGGCGTACAGGTCGTAGCGCCAACCCTTGAAGAAGAAGTCACCACGGATACCACCGGAGGCTCGCACGTAATCGACTTCCTGGCGGGAGTCCGTCAGGCCATATCCGATGAACGCACGCGCGGCGATCTGCTGCCCGCTGGAGGTTGCAGTCGGGTTGGCGAACAGCCCGTCGCGAATGTCCAACGGAAGCAGCGGGCTGCCACGAAGATAATCAAGGGACAGCTGCCGGTACAGCGGAGAAGAAGACTTGCGGCGAGTTGCGAGAAGCTCACCATAGAGCTCTGAATTGCCGAGAACACCGAAGTCGTAGGTGGTCGACACGTAGCCCGTGAGGATCTTCACGGGAGTGATCAGCGGCTCTTCTTCCTGGATGGGATCCAACGTGTCACGGTCGTAAGTGCCAACGCCCAGGAACCCCGGGAACGGACCGGTGGTCTGGCCAGGAGCCGGAACGAACCGGTTGAAACGTCCAAGCGCGCCGCTGGTCCTGCCGATACCCTCACGCGTCGGAATGCCGAGCGTGTTGATGGTCACGCCACCGTTGTCGATGGTGAAGCAGCGCGGCTCGCCAGTGACCGGATCGATCGGATCATCCGAACCCAGTGGCGTGCCTTCGCCGTTGAGGAACCCGCCGATCGGGCAACGAGTGAAGCGGACATCATTCCGGGCCAGGGTGTCCCGCTGGCGATACTCGACCGAGCCGATCAGGCTGAGGCGCGGAGCCTGCACGCCGAAGGACGCCGAGATACGGCGATCGACGCCGGCACCCACCTCAGGCACGTTGACCTGAGCATCGATGTTCAAGCCGGTCAGCTTGCGGTCGGTGATGATGTTCACCACGCCCGCAATAGCGTCCGAACCGTAGATCGACGAAGCACCAGCCTTGAGGATTTCGATGCGCTCGACGATGGCGGTCGGCAGGACGTTGAGGTCGGCCGCGAGCACCGAACCGCGGCTGCCGCCAGGTGCCAGACGGCGCCCGTTGAGCAGGATCAGCGTCCGCGCCGGTCCCAGCCCGCGCAAACCAAGGGTGTTGGCGCCCGTGCCGCCGTCGGTGACGAAACCACCGTAAGCGTTATTGATCTGCCCGGCTCCCTGCGTCACCGCGCCGCTCTGGAGAGCGTCAGTTGCACTGTTGAAACCGGACTGGGTGATCTCGGTCGCGGTGATGACCGTAATCGGCTCCGTGGTGCTGAACTCATCACGGCGGATGCGCGATCCGGTCACAACAACCGTATCACCGGATTGCGCGCTGGTGTCGGCGTTGCTCAGGGTCGCCGGAGCGTCGCAGACGCCGTCCTGGTTCTGGTCAGGGCAATCGGGCTGCAGGGTCTGTACCGGCACGTCGGCGGTTGCAGGGGCGGTTGCGACCGGATCAGCAGGCTGCCCGACAACTTGAGCCGCAGCAGGGCTAGCCAGACCGATCGCAAGCGCAAGCGTGGACGTCGATAAGCAGATTACCGATACATTTCGCATTAATGTTATCCTCGCAGGAGAGAGTGGCGGCCACATCGCGCACTATGCGGAGAATGCAAACCGCCCGTTTGCCACCGCTACGAGATTGCTTCCGTCGTGTGATATTCAGGTCACATTACGGTAACCTGGGGGGCGCGAGCCTTTCCGGCTCCGCGCACACCCCGTCGGTGCGGCCATGGGTCGAGCCCTGACCGCTTGAGTTGCGCAACCTGAGATTGCGTCGTTGAAGCCTTCGGCGATCCCGGTGCTAGTAGCGATAGTGTTCCGGCTTGAACGGGCCCTGGGCGGTGACGCCGATGTAGGCGGCCTGCTTGTCGCTCAGCTTGCTCAGCTTCACGCCCAGCTTGTCGAGGTGCAGCGCGGCGACCTTTTCGTCGAGATGCTTGGGCAGGACGTAGACATCCTTTCCGTACTGCTCGCTCTTGGTCCACAGCTCGATCTGCGCGAGCGTCTGGTTGGTGAAGGACGAGCTCATGACGAAGCTCGGGTGGCCGGTCGCGCAGCCGAGGTTCACCAGGCGGCCCTTGGCCAGCACGATGATCTTCTTGCCGTCGGCGAACTCGACCTCGTCGACCTGCGGCTTGATCTCCGTCCACTTCATGTTGTTGAGGGCGGCGATCTGGATCTCGCTGTCGAAGTGGCCGATGTTGCAGACGATCGCCATGTTCTTCATCGCCCGCATGTGGTCGACGGTGATGACGTCCATGTTGCCGGTGGCGGTGACGAAGATGTCGGCGCGCGGAGCGGCCTCCTCCATGGTGACGACCTCATAGCCTTCCATCGCCGCCTGGAGGGCGCAGATCGGATCGACCTCGGTCACCAGCACGCGCGCGCCGCCGTTGCGGAGCGAGGCGGCCGAACCCTTGCCGACGTCGCCGAAGCCCGCGACCACCGCGACCTTGCCGGCCAGCATCACGTCCGTCGCGCGGCGAATGGCGTCGACCAGCGACTCCTTGCAGCCGTAGAGGTTGTCGAACTTCGACTTGGTCACGCTGTCGTTGACGTTGATCGCCGGGAACGGAAGCTTGCCCTGCTTGGACAGCTCATACAGGCGGTGGACGCCGGTGGTGGTCTCTTCCGACACGCCCTTGATCGCCTGCACCGTCCTGGTGAGGTAGCCCGGACGCTCCCCGAGGAACCGGGTCAGGGTGGCGGCGAAGATCTCTTCTTCCTCGTTGGACGGGGTGAAGAGGGTTTCCCCCGCCTCCACGCGGGCGCCCCACAGTGCGAACATGGTCGCATCGCCGCCGTCGTCCAGGATCATGTTGCAGGTCTGGTCCTGGCCCCAGTCGAAGATGCGGACGACATAGTCCCAATATTCTTCCAGCGTCTCGCCCTTGACGGCAAACACCGGAACGCCGGTCTTGGCGATCGCCGCGGCCGCATGGTCCTGCGTCGAATAGATGTTGCAGCTGGCCCAGCGCACGTCCGCGCCGAGCGCCGTCAGCGTTTCGATCAGCACCGCCGTCTGGATGGTCATGTGGAGCGAACCGGTGATGCGCGCGCCCGTGAGCGGCTTGGACGCGCCATATTCCTGGCGCAGCGCCATCAGGCCCGGCATCTCGGTTTCGGCAATCTCGATCTCCTTGCGGCCGAAATCGGCGAGGCTGAGATCCTTGACGAGGTAATCGCGCTCGAGCGTCTGGGTAGCCACGAACTTCTCCAAAGTGAAAAGACCGCGCCCTGAGAGCGCGGCCGGTTGCGGGCGCCGATAGCGCCAAACGTGATATAAAGGAAGCTTTATATGACCTTTTCAGGTCAGGCCGCGCCCGCTTCGCTGGACAGCAAGCGGGGATCGATCCCCTCCCGGTGGAACGCCGCGGCCCAGCGCTCGTCGGTCGGCGTGTCGAAGATCAGGCCCGGGCTGCCGCCCGCCGCGAACCAGCCGTGATGGGTCATCTCCTCGTCCAGCTGCCCACCGGCCCAGCCGGCATAACCCAGCGCGATCAACCATTTGGCCGGACCCCGTCCTTCGGCAATCGCCCGCAGGACGTCGATCGTGCCGGTCATCGCCCACTGCTGCCCCCCGGCCCCGACGATGTGCATGGTATCCTCCCCGCCCCAGTCGGCGGAGTGGAGCACGAAGCCGCGCCCCGGCTCGACCGGGCCGCCGTGGTGGATGGCGCAGTCGGGAGCGACGCCCGGATCGAGGTCCAGCTGCTTGAGCAGCTGGCGAAAGCGCAGGCCGGCCCGCTTGTGGCCGATGCCGACGCCGACTGCGCCGCCTTCGTCATGCACGCAGATGGCGATCACGGCACGGTCGAAACGCGGATCGGCCAGGCCGGGCATGGCCAGCAGGAGCTTGCCGGACAGGAAGGGCGCGTCGTCCATCGCCGCTCAATGCCCCGCGGCTGCGCCGTCGCACAAGCCCCCGAGCGGCGGGCGGCCTTGTTCCGCTCACCGACCGCTTATATCCGCAGCTCAGCCCACCACAGGAGACCCAAGCCCATGACCATCAAAGCCGGCGACCGCCTGCCCGACGTGCCGCTGACCATCGCCACCAGCGAGGGCCCGCGGCCAACCACGACCAGTGAGTATTTCGGCGGCAAGAAGGTCGCGCTGTTCGCCGTCCCGGGCGCCTACACGCCGACCTGCTCGGCCAAGCATCTGCCATCCTACGTCGAGAAGGCTGCCGAGCTGAAGGGCAAGGGCGTGGACGAGATCGCCTGCACCAGCGTCAACGATGCATTCGTGATGAGCGCCTGGAACCGCGACCAGGGAAGCGAGAACATCACCATGCTGGCCGATGGCAATGGTCAGCTGGCGGATGCGCTCGGCCTGACCATGGACGGGGCCAAGTTCGGCATGGGCACCCGCTCCCAGCGTTACTCGATGATCGTCAACGATGGCGTCGTCGAGCAGCTCAACGTCGAGGCACCGGGCGAGTATCAGGCGTCCAGCGCCGAAACCCTGCTGACGCAACTCTGACCGGTCAACTCTGACTGGCGCGGCCCGGCCTCCCTCTGGCGGAGGCCGGGCAACGACCGCGCCCGCCGAACGTTTGCCCATGAATTCCCCGTCGACAGAGGAGAGCATTCATGGCGCGCACCGACGACACTCGCGAACAAGGCCGCGAGGACCGAAGCGAAACGAACACCACCAAGAGCGAGCGGAGCCGGAGCCGCGGCAGCAGCAGCAGCAGTCTCGGCGACCGCTTCGGCAACATCGGACAGCAGGTCCGCAATCGCCCGGTTGCGGCAGCGGCGGTTGCAACGGCGGCCGCGGCCGCCGGCGCCTTTTTCTTTTCGCGCCGGAGCGGCAGCAGCGGCAGTGGTTCGAACTCACCGATGAAGTTCGGGCTGCAGGCCGATGGCGAGCAGAATTCTGGTGCCGGCGCCTACCAGAAGCAGGGCTCGACCAGCCAGGACAGCCTGCTCGAGACCAGCAGCAGCAAGCCGAGCAGCACGGCCGGGACCGGCGCAGGCACGGGTGGCGGTTCGCCCACCGACGTACAGAGCAGCGTCAGCGGAAGCGCCAGCAGCAGCGCCGGTTCGGGCTCCAGCAGCGGTTCGACCCAGCCGGCCTCCGGCGTCAGCTCCGGTGCGACCGGCGGAACGCCGAGCGGCATGGGCGGTGGATCGACCGGCAGCAGCGTGTCCGGCGGCGGTGCCGGGAGCTCGTCCGACAGCTCGACCGGTTCGAGCAGCGGCGCCGCCAAGACCGGTGGCAAGTCGGGCTCGTCGAACAGCGGCAGCCAGACCAGCGCAAGCACCGGCAACACCGGGCTGGACGACACGGACGACGACCAGACCAAGGTCGGTTCGATCGCCTACGGAGCCTAACGCTCGCTTGAACGGTTGAATGGGAGGGGCGCTTCGGCGCCCCTCTTTGCATGGGGAGCCAGGATGATGGGGCTGAAGCCGCTCAGTGAACAGGTAATGGTGATAACGGGCGCGTCGAGCGGCATCGGGCTGGCGACGGCGCGGCGGGCCGCCGCGGCGGGAGCCAAGGTGGTGCTGGCGGCGCGCAACGCCGAAGCGCTGGACGAGGCAGTGGTCGCCATTCGCAACAAGGGCGGTGAAGCAACCGCCCTCGATCTCGACGTGGCCGATCCCGGAGCCGCCGAGAAGCTTGCAGCCACCGCCATCGAGGCGTTCGGACGGATCGACTGCTGGGTCAACGATGCCGCCGCCGCCATCTATGCGCGGCTGGACGAGGTCAGCCTCGACGAGCATCGGCGGGTGTTCGACGTGGGCTATTTCGGGCTGGTGCAAGGCAGCCTGGAGGCGGTGCGGCAATTGCGTGAGACCGGCGGCGCGCTGATCAACGTGGGTTCCGTCCTCAGCAGCCGGGCCATTCCGCTGCAGGGCCCCTATTGCGCCATGAAGGCGGCGGTGATGCAATTCACCGACACGCTGCGGATGGAGCTGGAGCAGGACGGTGCGCCGGTGTCGGTCACCCTGATCAAGCCGGCGGCGATCGACACGCCCTACCCCGAGCATGCCCGCAACAAGATGAGCGCGCCGGCGCGGCTGCCGCAGCCGATCTACGACGTCGAACTGGTTGCCAAGGCGATCTGCTTCGCGGCCCAGAACAAGCGGCGGGTGCTGATCGTCGGTGGCGGCGGACTGGCCATCAACACCTTCGCCCCGGCCCTGCCCAAGCTGGCCGACAAGGCGATGGAACTGGTCGGCGGCGAGGTGTCGCAGACGACCGACGTGCCGCCCGCCCCTGGCGCCAGCGACAATTTGTTCGAGCCGCGGGCCGACGGGCGGACGGAAAGCAACCAGGAGCCGTTCACCCGCCAGACGTCGCTGTTCCTGGAAGCCCAGATGCATCCGCTGGCAGCCGCGGCGATGGTCGGCGGGGTGGCTGCCGCGGGAGCGTTCCTGCTCAGCCGCAAGCGCGACGTCGACCTTGGCACCCGGGAAGCCCAGCGGCGGATCCGGGCGGCGGGGATGAGCTGATCCTCTTTGCGTCCTCGCCTTGAGCGGAGCGAAGCCTAGTCGAAGGGCGTTCGGAACGGCGCCCTTCGACGACGGACCTGCGCCTCCGCTCAGGACGAGCGGAGGCTGGTCAGCTTACCACCCGCAGGTCTTCCCCTGGTTCTGCTGTTCAAGCCATTGCTGCAGCGGGGCGAAATATTCGAGCATCGGCTTGCCCGACATCTCGCGGGTGCCGGTGAACGCCTGAAGCGCGTCGGGCCAGGGCTTGGACGCGCCCATGGTCAGCATCTGGTTGAGCCGCTGGCCCACTTCCTTGTTGCCGTAGAAGGAACAGCGGTGGAGCGGGCCCTTCCAGCCGCTCATGTCGCAGGCCGCCTTGTAGAATTGGAACTGGAGGATGCGGGCGAGGAAGTAGCGCGCATAAGGCGTGTTGGCCGGGATGTGGTACTTGGCGCCGGGGTCGAAATCGGCCTCGGTCCGCTGCACCGGCGGGGTGATGCCTTGATATTGCTGGCGAAGCTGGTTCCAGCCCGCCTCGTAGCCGCTGGCCGGGATCGACCCGTCGAACACGCCCCAGCGCCACTTGTCGACCATCAGGCCGAACGGCAGGAACGCGACCTTGTCCATCGCCTGGCGCAGCAGCAGGCCGGTGTCCTTGGCTGCGCTGGGCACCTTGTTGCGGTCGAGCAGGCCGATCTGCACCAGATATTCGGGCGTCACCGACAGGGCGATGAAGTCGCCGATCGCTTCATGGAAGCCGTCGTTGGCGCCGTTGAGGTAGAGGTAGGGCTGCTGGTTGTAGGCCCGCTGGTAGTAGTTGTGGCCGAGTTCGTGGTGAATGGTGACGAAGTCGTCGGCATTGACCTTGGTGCACATCTTGATCCGCAGGTCGTCGACATTGTTCACGTCCCAGGCCGAGGCATGGCAGATCACCTCCCGGTCGCGGGGCCGGGTGATCTGGCTGCGCTGCCAGAAGGTCGCGGGCAAGGGGTCGAGGCCGAGCGAGGTGTAGAAGCGCTCGCCGGTGCGGACCATCTGCTCGGGCGTGTACTTTTTCTGCACGAGGAGGTCGGTCAGGTCGTAGCCGATGTCGCCGGCCCCCTTGGGCGCGACCACGTCGTAGATGTTGCCCCATTCCTGCGCCCACATGTTGCCGAGCAGGTCGGCGCGGATCGGGCCGGATGCCGGCTGCACCGCATTGCCGTATTTCGCGTTCAGCCTGGTCCGCGTGTAGCAGTGAAGCTGGTTGTACAGCGGCTGCACCTCGGCCCACAGCCGGTCGTACATGGCCGAGAATTCCTGTGGGCTCATGTCATAGCCGCTGCGCCACATGGCACCCGTGTCGTCGTAGCCCAGTTCCTTGGCGCCCTGGTTGGCGATGGAGACCATGCGGGTGTAGTCGGCGCGCATCGGCCGGCCGACGTTGCTGTGCCAGCTGGTCCAGATCTCCTGCAACTGCGCCGGATTGCGCAGCGTGCCCATCTTCTCCTCGGCATCGTCGCCGGTGATCGGCTTGCCGGCGAGCGTCGCCCGGCCCTTGCCGTAGGTCGACTGGAGCCGGGTCGAGATGGTGTTGAGCTCGGCCGCCTGGCCGTTGGGGGCCGCGAGCACCAGCGCGCCGCGAAGGATGTTGAGCTTGCGCGCGGTGTCGGGATCAAGGCCGGGTACGCGCGACCATTCGGCCGCTTCCTTGGCGTATTGGACGCCTTTTTCCGTGCCGATGGTGCCGAAATAGGCCGCCAGCGCGTCCGTGTCGTCGTTAATGTAGGTGGAGTTCACCCACGCGGCCCGGGCGCCGATGACGCTGAGGTCGGCAAGGTCCTTTTCCACCGCGGCGATGAAGGCGCGGGCGCCGGCGGCGTCGCGGGCTGGAGCGGTGTCGGCCGACGGCGGCGGCGCGATGGCCGCATTCTGGTTGGCGGCGGTGGCGCAGCCGGCGAGCGCAAGGGCGAGCAAGGAGGTGGAAACGGCCAGTTTCATCGGAACACGGACTCTCGATGTTGCAAGTGGGTGTGCCTTCGGTGCGATGCCGTCACGGAGCCGTCAAGAAGTTTGCGATGGCGTCGCCAAGCTCCGGCTCCGTCACCGAGCTCATGTGGGTGCCGGGAACGATCGCCACCGTGGCGTCGGGCAGCCGGTCGGCGAGTTCCTGGGCCGAGCCATTGTCCGAGTCCTTGTCGCCGCACACCACCAGCACCGGCATGGTGAGCGCGCCGAGCCAGTCCATGAACACGTCCTCGAAGCTGTCGAGCAGCAGCCGGGCCGCTTCCCGGTCGATTTTCTGACTCTTCATGAACTGCGCGGCGAGCCAGTGCGGGTCGCCGCGCCCGAGCGTGTCGAAGCGGTCGATCACCTCCAGGAAGAAGGTCTTGCGCCGCTTCCAGTCGGCCAGGCCCTGGAGCCCCATGCCGCCCAGGATCGCACGGCGAGGCCGAAGCCCTTCGCCGATCGCCTGGACCGTGGTGCGCGCGCCGAGCGAAAAGCCGCCAAGGTCGAATTCGCCGAGACCGAGGTGGGCGACCAGCTCCCGCACGTCGCGGGCCAGCACGCCAGGCCCGTAGGCGGCCGGGTCATGCGGCTTGCCCGACCTGCCATGCGCCCGATGGTCGGGCATGATCACCCGAAAGCCGTCCCGCGCGATCCGCTCGGCATGGCCGAACCGGATCCAGTTCATCTGCGCGTCGGAGAACAGGCCGTGGAGCAGGATCACGGGAAGGCCCTGCCCCGCTTCAAACCAGGCCAGCTCGACGCCGTCCGAAGCGGTCCAGCGGTGTTCGGTGGCGGCGGTCACCGGGAGATCCTCGCGAGTGGAGGACGGAAAAAGGCCAACTGTCCACTTCGCCCATTTCGACCGGCCGGCCGGGGGCAAAAGGCCCGCAGGATGGTGAATATCAGCGGCGGCGAGCTGGCGATCGACATGGGCGAGGGCATGTCAGGCGCAGTCCTATTATGCAACGCGGGCGGAGGCCGGACCCGTCCTACGAGCGACTGGAGAGTGGGGCCAGACCGGAGGTTTGCCGGCTCCACGGCTGCCGCGCAGGGCCATGGACCTTGCGGTTCTTGCGCGCCTCCATCGCCAGCGCCACGGCGATCACCACCGCGACCACGAACAGCACGGACAGCAGATAGCCGACGTAGGTACTGCCGGTGGCGGCCCAGAAGGCGGTCGCCAGGTAGGTGGCCGGAATGCTGGCCGCGAACCCGTAGAGCGTCTGCCGGCCGACCAGTCCGACGAGCCTGCCGAGCGCGTTGTCGAGATGGCGTTCGAGGATCACCAGCAGGCTGCACAGCATCATCAGGGTAAGCACGAAGTGCAGGAGCCGCACGGGCGCCAGGCTGGATTTGTCGATCATCGGCAGTTCCGCCCAATAACCCAGCTTCGCCCCCAGCTTGACGACCGTGACGGCCGCATACAGGCCGATGATCGTCCA
>Ga0210040_10003964_pt1 | contig 19621 bp, 5 predicted proteins | sample CryGeyCG12114_NA_FD_185462 | JGI IMG/M metagenome (GOLD analysis project Ga0210040, IMG submission 185462) | Groundwater microbial communities from aquifer - Crystal Geyser CG19_WC_8/21/14_NA (SPAdes) (version 2) | ecosystem: Environmental > Aquatic > Deep subsurface > Groundwater | place: USA... | reverse complement strand
CACTCAACTTTCTTTTTTGAACTATTGACGCAAGAAACTAATCCAGACCTTTTCCCGATAGATTTGAATCTACTCAGCAATTTTTGCGTTTACCAAAGTGACGTGCTGTTTTCTCTATGAATATTATGATTTAGGATTACCGCAGCTGTTGCTTAGTTGTTTTTTGTAGGTTTAGCGCAGTATAAATTTTGGAACCATATAAACTTTAGTGGTTTTCATATGCCTAGCAGCCTAGCTAGACATGCCGTGTAAAGTTTTTATATTCATGAATTTTCGTGAGTTGTTAGCGGACTTGGCGTATCCGTACTAAAATATTTAGTGGAAAATGGCAGTTTGTAAATCAAAGTTTAGTAATAACGTTTAAAAATTTACGAGCTACACTGGTGCTAGCATTAGATTTGCATTAGACGATACCTTTCCTCATAAAGCTTTCATAATAAACCCATGAATGGATGATCGAGCATTATCACACCCCAGTCAAATTTTAACCAACGTAAATTCTTTTCTTCCCACACACATTCAGGATGGAACATTTTCTTTTACTGATTTCATCGAATTGTGGGGCGAACCAGAAGTGTGTCGAATCTTGTCAGCCTACAAAGGTGATATAAGTGTGTCTATGCACTGCGCCACAGAGAACGGATGGACTGATGATCGACTTCAAAAGGAGCCGTTCAGTAAACTGTGCCAAGTACAGATGAACCCTCCAGAGAAACTTGTCGGCCACTCCTCAGGCATCATTTCTTTTGTAGAATATATGAAAGGGCTAGTGGTCCCTGCCTCACTGAAAGAGATATTGGAACCCTCAGACATTGTCGGCAACATCCGATTCAGCCATCCCACCTTGTATGTATTTCCTGGAGGACAAGGTGACGCCGCTCTATTTGGCATCAATGGCTTCAATATGTTGATTGATGGAGGCTTCTCACGTCGCTCCTGTTTTTGGGACTTTTCCCGACACCTTGATCGACTGGATGCTGTGCTCTTAACTAGACTCAATCACAACTCCATTGGGGGACTCAACTCTGTGCTGGAGAGAAAGCAGATGAATCAAGTGTATCCCCAGATTGGCCATTTCTTTGGCAACTTCGTGGACACGAAAAGCTCAGAAGAGAAGAAAGACTCTAGCACCCATAGCAGAAGTAGCAAGATACCCCCACTGATGGTGAACTTGCCGCAAACAGGCCGAAGAATGTTTGACAATCTGCGCAGCCTGAACTTGAAAGCACATCCGTGCTACAGACACAGTGTCATTGAGCCTATTAATCTGTACCATAAAGTTGGACACGGAAAATTAGATATGTACGTGCTAAATCCATCCAAGGATTCCAAGGAAGTTCGAGAATTTCTTTCCAAGTGGCACACAACCGACTCAAAATCGTTTGTTCAGGCTCGTATGTCTGTCAAAGTGGAGTCCGGCAGGGAAGCATCTTACCCTGTACTGAATTTGGTTTCCATCTGTGCACTTCTTGTGTGGCAACCGGATAATCCTCGTGATCCAATAACTCGCATTTTATTCCCAGGATCTACTCCACAGCAGAAGATTTTCGATTCCTTAAATAAATTAAAGCATCTCGAGTTTCTCAAGTATCCCGTATGCTCGGCAAAAACAATTGCAGCGTCCCACAAGAGCCGCTCTAAATCGGAAAAGATTGTGTCCGAAGCGAGACATCAGTTTGTCACAAAAACCAGTGGAACAACTGAAACTATTGGTACGAACGGATCTAGATCTCATTCTGCACACAGACCTCCATCTCTGCCCAGAAGCCACGTTATCAGCAGTAGCAGCGGCCATGGAACACATAAATATAAAAGCTCGTCGGCCAAAACTGAAACTTTAGCTCCTACGAAAGAGTCAGTGGACACAAATGAGTCTGGCATCACCACAATCATTGATGAAAAAGGCGATAAAAGCGGTTTGAAAGAAAAGTCAAAAGAGAGAAGAAAATTCATTGCTGCGAAACCTCTCACTGACAACAAAGATGTGGACAGAGTCAAATCTGCTAGCCGACACCGAAGATCAGCCGGTCTTGAATCTTCCATTTCGAAGACTTCCAGCAGTACTACTAAAGCAATCGAAAAGAGATCCACTACTGCAAGCAATGGAAATGCAGAGAAACTTGCATCAAAAACTTCTACTACCGCACCAAAGTCCAAAGAAATACTTGCGTCTAAAAAGTTGATAACGAGTCCCACTAAGAAACTTACCAGTGCTTTGGGTACCGAGAAATCAACTACTCGTACTACTACTTCTGTGGGCAGTGCACTAAAAACTTCCAGCACTAATAAATACGGGATTGGCAAAGTAAAAACTTCTGGGTCACCGCCATCTACACCTCCAAAGTCGGCCAAGAATGCCACTAATATTGAGCACAAACAGAAAACTCTGGCAAACAAAACATCAGGAATACGAGATACGAATAAAACCACAACTACTACTGTTTCTAAAGCAAAAACTACAACTACTTCAAATAGTAACAACAAGAATCTAACTACCACGAATGGAACAAAAGGGAAAGCTCCAACCGATGGGGGAGCAAAAATGAAACCAGTCGGGAGAAGAGAGCTCATATCTAGCACAGTGGACAATAAAAAATCCACTAGCAAAGATAAACTTTCCAAAGACACTAATACGACAAGCAAAATGGAGGATGGACTTGATAAAGTTGTTGTAGCGGCTGTGGCTACTACAACCGCTTTAGCTGCTGCTGGCACCGCAATGGCATTAGCAGATACAACAAGAGAAGGTGAACAACAACTGAGTACTACTGCTACCACTATTACACAAGAAGAAAATAATATGACCCAAGACAACGGGAATAACAACATGTTCAGTGCTACAGGAACTGAATCCAGCTCGGCTCTCAGTTCCTTGGATCATATTTCGGTGACAGAAGAAGACGAGCCTATTATGGAAAGTAAGGGAAGCAACTTGACTACTACTGCTAGTGAAAATGAGACCATTAGTGGGAGCATGGGATTAGCTGGATATAAAGATCACCCTTCTGAAACCCATACTGTGACAGAAGAAGAAGATACTACCACAGGAATTTCTCCGGCTCCAAGAGATGACCAACCTGACTATCAAGAGGAAGATGAATACTTGGTGGTGCAAAAAGACGAGTCCATGGATTCCCTGGAATTTCCAGGTCGAGACCATGTGATGACCCAAAGTATGATAATTTACCCAGATGAGAACGAAACGGAGGAAACAAGACAGTTTGAAAAGTTGGAAACCAATTTGGGGCAAGATGAAGAGGATAAGTTACGCATCGATGAGATTAGTAGTGAAAAGGGAATGGAAGATGAGTTGAAAAATAATAACGATATGGAAATTGAAATAGAAGTGAAAAAAGCCATTACTGAGGAATCAATAATGCAGGACCACTTGGTTGAGCACAAATACCCAAGTAATGATGACGATAATACTACTGGCACCAAAGACTGCATTTATTCACGTGGTGAGGAGCAAATCCTTTGTAGCGAGAGTATTTTGAGCTCAACACAAACAAAAGAGGAATTAAAGGACGACAAAATCGGTGGTGATGGGAAAACATGGAGCTACGATGAACGACGAGGAAGTGAAGTGAACAGGCGAGATAGGCCTGAAAGCTTTGATAATGACGTGAGAGAAATAGGTGATATTGAGACATCACGAGAATCCCAATTTGGTTCCGAAACTAAACTGGATCTGCAGCAAACAGAGGAGTTACCTTTGGATGCTGAGACTGGGGATATATTGGAAGCGGCACTTGGATTTTCCGCATCTACTTTGACTACAGGCCGCATCCAGGAGAGTAGCGAACTTGTAATACCATTAGAATCTAAGGATATGTCTACAGAGAACTTTTCTACTGGCAACATGAACGAAACCAATAAACAAGATGATCAAGTCAACAATGATGAAGGTGGCAGCACCCCAATGAACGGGAAAAAAGAACTGGAATTCCCAGGATTAGATAACTCCAAAGAACATCAAAACCTACCCGAAGTGATGAGAAGTGCGAGCGGAGTGAGTGACACGGGTTTTCTCTCAGGAGAAGAAGTTCAGCCAACTCTGCCAGTACATGAAGAACATGAGTCAATTGACAAGTTTCCTGTAATGGAGAGTGCAAGCAAGGAATCCCTGTTAGCCCGGGAATCAAAAGAGTCGTCACCAGAGCTTTTCGACAAAGAGAGCAATAAATTAGAACAGACAGCAGTAGCTGAAAAAGTTGTTGAGCAGAAACAAGAGGTTGTAGTTCAATCTGTACCCGAACAAGTTGTGACAGCCCTAGCTCCGAAAGAAGAATATATACTGGCTAGTGGTAAACCCCTTTCAGTCACATCAAAAGTTTCAAAAGAGTCAATTCGAGAAGTCATTCGAACGCCAGATGAAGTAGCTGAATTACCAGTACATGAAGAAGTAGAACCTGGGACGTATGAAGCTGATGAGTATGTGAACGAAAGTGTGAGCTCCAAAGGGACTGATGGGGAAGACGAGGAAGACAACTTCATACAGCAAGATTACGAAATCAAATCAGGAATGAAAACTGATGAGACAGAAGCTGAAAAAGTAGAGATCCAAAAGGACAACAATTTTGAAGCAATGGAAGCAAAATTGGAGAAAGGAGAAAGCAAAGTGAATGCAGATAGTGAAATGGAACCGAAAATATTAGAAAGTAACGAGGGAGCCGCAGAGCAACTAATCGTACATGCTGATGTACACGTACTGGAAACCGATGCTAAAGCTGCAGTAGATGAAAGTAGTAGTTATATGGGGCAAGTGGAGAAAGTTGAGAGCTCTTTGATGGCTCAAGAGGAAACTCGTTTGGATACTAATTTGGAAGGCAAACAACAGGACTTGAATGTAGAACAAATGGAGCCTCAAATACAGAGTGTAGATTTGGCTTCTACACTGGAGGAAAAATATGCAGAAATGGAGCCAAAACTGGAAGAAGTTAAACCAATTGATATGATGACTACAGATCACGTATTTGATTCTAAAGAAATGATTGAAAAAACGGCGCCTGATTACCTATCACAAATGGAAACATCTGACAATGACGAACCAAAAGAGGAGAAAATGGAAAAGAAACTTGATGCTGATATGAAAGGAGAAAAATACTCAGATAATGAAAACTTTACACAACAACCAGTGGAAACTCAAGAGGAACCAACAGAGCAACTTGAGCATGAACCAAAAATGGAGACTGGTCATTTGGAAACTCCTGAGCACGGAATGGAAAAAGATGGTGAAATTGTTTCATGCGATGATGCTCACCTGTCAGAAGAAAAGAATAATCAAATGGACTCTGTGAAAATGAAAGATGAAGAAAACTTACAAGTATGCGAAGTTGGAGAGTCTAACTTGGATGCTCGACTTGAAAAAAGTGGTAGCGAAATACAAGAAGGGAATGAAAACTTGGCCCAAGTAAGTGGTCAAATAGAAAGTAAAGATGAACAAATGGGTATTTCACAAGATTCAACACTCATACATGAAGATAGTATCAAGGATTCTCAGAAAATAGAGAGCGGTGAAAAGGAAAACACGATGGAAATGATGAACAAAATGGGACCGGAAACTAAAGTAGAAAAGGCTGGATTGGAGATTGAAAGTGGAGCAGAAGATATGGAGGCAAAAGAGGCTGAGAAGGAAGAGATGCTGGAACTAAACCAAGTTGATCAAGAACATGAGATTCAAGGTAAGCTTTTCACATTCTTCTTTCGCTCTGTACGTTAACTGCTCACAAATAATTTATATCGCAGGCTGTTGAGTTGAGTGGTTTCCACAACTATACTAACTAACTATTCACGAATTAGGTGAGAGCTATAAAAGAAAATGATTCTGTGCTCAATTTGTTCCAAAAAACCCACCAGTTTCCGTACACACTAAAACTTTTTGCGTGAGAACAATGTAAACATTATTGTCGTTATAGTGTACAGCAACATTATATCATTATATGCTTTCGTTGCAGCTGATTCTCACTTTGTATGACAGCAGAGAAAAGTTTTTTAATCATTAATACTTTCGGTTCAGACTGAGATTGCTACCATTTTCCCTAATTATATTAAGTAACGGGTTTTTCCCCTTGGTTAGTCAGTATCCTATACAATCTGTAACTAAAGTATAAGAAGAAGAAAGTGAAATAGCTGAACAGTTTTTGCAAATAGACTGTTATGCTGCAGTAATCAAGTAGACCAGTACCATTAGTAAAACATACATTTATCACAAAAACAGTGGAAGATATAAAAAGTTTCCTTTAATCAACAGAATTCAGCCGTAGATAAAATGAGCCATCCCCACGATTTCAGTTTAATTAGTCATAATGAGGCCAAACACGAACGAAAGTCTCCAATTTCTTTCAAGCGTTAATAAATTTCTTGCCTATTATAAGTTTACTTAATAACTAACTTACTCTTGTGGTTGATTATGAATCTAAAAAGCAAAAGCTATAATATTCGGTTTTACTTTCCTATTCCTTCAGCGTTCGATTTCATGCACTTTCAGCAAAAAACTTCTACATAACCATTAGAATTGACCATATTACATTTGCAGGTACAATAGCCGACGCAGCACAGTCATTTGAAAGCCTTGCTGAAAAAATTGATGCAGCCGTTTCACCCGTATTAGAATCCTTGCGTTCATCAGAACGCCAGGAAGATACAGAGCCAAAAACAGAAGGTCAATTCAAATCCCATGAGAAAGTAACCGAAGACGGGGCTGAAATTTCCTCGGTCGGTCTGCCAGAAACCCCTTTGTCAGTCTCCCAAGAGAACATTTGCACATCTAAGATAGACCCAACAGACGATAATGATCCTTTGCTTGAAAGTGAGTCTACCAAAGTAGCCTCATCAGAGCAACTGGCAACATTCCCATCATCGGACAATGAATGCGAACCAGAAACACAGCAGGAATATGAAAGAAAGGAAATGAATGAACTAAATCTCACCATTGGCTCAACAATCACAAATCCAATTGTGACCACACCTATGGCTTCCGTTGTCATCACGCCATCTACTCCGCCAGTGTTTTCCAGCGAGGAAACCGTGTTCTCTAAAACTAGCTCTCGTTTTGAAATGCCTGAAAAGGACCCAGAGTGTGGAACTACGAGCGAATCTGTCATAAATACACAAGATAATAAAAATGCAGCTCACAATGAGTCCCAGCTGGAAAAACAAATCGATACTACTGATGGTAATACCATTGGTGCAGCAGCACCAGTTCTAGACAGTCCTGGTAATAGGAAAGTTTCAAGTGAAGACACTTCAACTTCATCCGCAATAACAGCTTTTGGCCTTGACAAGGACTGTGAAGACGCCACTCCAGGGGATAGCGAAAAATTTACAAACCAAGAACCTCACATTCAGCAAGATGATTTTATGTCCCAAGAAGAGCAAACTGAAACGGAAATTTCTATCGGCTCTGGACTTTTATCAGCGGCGGTAGCACTGAGTGCTGCAGTAGTTCATCAGTCACCCGAAGAAGTGGCAAGTACTGCTTCCTCTCGTCATTCTTCCACAGGGAGTCTGGCAATGTCAGATCAAGCCGATGAGATAGTACACCGGAATAAAGTGGATGAAAGATATCCCAATGAACTTATGTCTGGAGCGACTAGCAAAGAGGAGTTGGAAAAGTATGAGAGTGAAAGCAAAGAGAAAGAGGTTAAATTTGAAGCACAAGAGGAGAGTGGTAGTCCACATGATTCTCCTATTAGCCAGGACGCAGCGGTTGATTTACATTCCAAACAAGTAGAGCATGAGATGACTGTATGTGAAACCAACGAGAGCCAACAAGATAATATCTGGCCGATAAAAGAGAAGGAAACGACTCAAGAGATTTTAATGAAAACTGCACAGTCTGCAGTTTCCAGTGCTGTACAAATGGTCGAAGAGACGGTGAGTGTAGCTGAGTCTACTATGGAGCAAGTGAGTGAGGAGATTGCAGAAAAATTGGAATCCCGGGAACTACATATGGGGAGTGGTGACCAATTGGAACGCGTTAAGGAACTCAAGACTGATGATTTGGCTCAAAGTTTGTCGTCGGGAGTCCAGTCCTCTTCCATACTGGGGGATCCAATAATGGCAGGAGATGCCAATAAGGATAATCATAATGAGCGTATGATTGCTTCCAAGAGTGAGAATAGTGAGACTGGACCAGTTTCCTTCCTTATTGGAGGTCCATTGTCAGCTACGGGTGAAAACCCAAGTGATGTATTGTCTTCACTGGGAGATGAGACTGATAGTAGTGTTGAGCGGGTTCAAGCTGAAAGTAGCAATCTACAATCAGAAGAAACAAGAGTCAAAAGCGAGCAAAAAGTGACAAACGATAATGAGAAAACTATGGTTTGGGAGCAGTCGGCCAAAAATACAGAGAGCATCATGGGAGCACAAAAAATGGACAGCTCAAGCGATGAGAAAGTGGGAAGTGTGATCGGAGAAATGACAAAGACTGGAACTAGCCTTGTGGAAACATTACCTGAATTCACCCAAGAGACAGCAAAGACTGCGTCAACTGTGATGGAAAGCATGATTTTGGACTCGGCTCAACTTATTGAGCAACAGAACGTGTCAATAGAGGCACAAGAAAATCTATCACAACTGTCTTCACAAACTCAAGCTCCAAGTTGTGTTGACAGTATCCAGTCCGAGGTTTGTGAAACGGTTCCTGAACGACAAATAATTGAAGCGTCATCCATTGTAGAGGAGGCAGTTGGTACTGGCAGCACAGATTTAAATGTAGAAACTGCACATTTGTGCAACACACCAAGTAGTTCCCAAGTAGAAAGCGATACAACTTTCTCTACAGGAAGTAGTAGTGTACAAGTTGCTGGTGATATAACTAGCGAAACGTCTGCTTTTGACAAACTTGTTGCAGCAGGAAAAGATGAAATAGATATTTGCACAGGTGGTCAACTGGAAGACTCGGACAAGCATAAAATGGAACAAGACCAAAATGACAGAGAAAGTCATTTCAGTATGCCCCAATTGGAATCAAGTTGCGAGCGAGTTCTCTCGGCCGAATACAGTGCAAGCGGTCCAGACTCAAGTCATATCGTGGAAACAGCGAGCCACAGTGCTATGAATTTGGGAGACCAGGCAGTATTATCTACTCACGGAAATGTAACAGGTGACTCTCCTTTGAATGCAGATTCAGATGTAATCACAGAAAGACGGTCCCCAGAGAGGGAATTAAGTGGATTGCCTGCAGTGGAAAGTACATCTAGCACCGGCACAGGTGAAAAGAATACAGAGGCTACAGAAACAAGTGATCTCAGTGCAGAAAGGACATTAAATTTCAATGAAAATGAAAGCACACCTACAGAAGGACAACTCAAATCCCCTATAGCAATTGAACAAGACGAGGAGAATAAGCAAGCATCAGTGAATGAGGCTGAGTCAATGCAACAAGCTAAAATGGCTCAAGAGGAGGAACAACAACAAAAGGATCACAAGCCTATACAAATCGAGCATTACACAAAGACGTTGAAAGAAGCTCGTGAAGTATTTGGTCAGTTACAAGAGGTAGCTAAACAAGGGATAGCTCTCAAGTCGGCATACAGAGAATGCAAAAAGAATGTAATAAGATCGATTGAAGCACAAAAAGAATTCGAGTCGGAAGAAGCTTATGGACCAGCAAAAGGGGATGTTCCGGAATCTGAGGAGACGGATGAATCAGATAGTGGTCCGGATCCACTTTTCCAGTCCCTAGAAAAAGCTGCAAAAATAGGTGCTGAATATTTCTCTAATGTGGTAGCGTCTATTGAATCAGTGAAAGAACCAGGGGAAGAAAAAGTCGGTGATGAAGCTAACCAAGATAAAAAATCAGACGCCCCAGACATGAAAGATGAATATAAATTGAATGAGCCTAGTTCATCTTCACAGAGTTTACCACAAGATGGGAAGGATGCAGATTTATCCTTATCCAGTATGTGCTCCTCTGCTCTTCATTCCCAGTCCAGTCAATTGTCAGCTTTGGAGGAGACTCTGAGAGCTCATATGATGACTGATGAAGAATTAGATGAAATTGCCCAGCGACGGGCATGCAGCAGTTCTACTTCAGGAATTGCATCCGAATCGGACGACAAGACATTGAACCCTGCAGCAGACGATGGAAAAGAAGAGAAAGTTTCAACCAATGAAACTACACAAGTGAAACAGGAAACATATACTACTGGTAGTAGTAGTGGTGGAGGTGGTACAACAACTACTACAATCTACACTACTACAGTAGAGTCTAGCAGTACCGCAAATGCAAATGCGGATCAAGCTGATGGCAAATCCACCGGTATGAGAAGATTTAGTAGTTCTGAGGCCGAGCAGAACAAAGCCCAGGAACTTTTGGAATTCAAAAGGCGACCATCAACAATGGTACCCACATCCACTCATAGTGACGAGTTTTCATCCTCAAACTCTATGGTTTTTGACAGCCCATCCACTCAAGTGGGCACTATTAATGAAAGTCAAGTTGAAATCCAGAACTCAGAAAGTGAGCTTCCCGGGACTACTACAACAGTACATTATGAAACCACCGAGCCTGGAGTTGTAGTCAAGACTACAACTACCACTCGTCATTTCTCAGGTTCATCAGACGAGGAACGGCAACCTATGATGAGCACCGTGGAATTCAGTGAAGGAAATATTACCACAACTCTTGGGGCCCCTGGAGGCTTTAGTTATGCACCACATTCCGACTTGATGGAGGAGGAAACTTACAGTTCTGGGGATTTCAGTGACAGTCAACTGAGTTCAGCTCCTCCACAAATCATGGAGACTGATGATGAAGTAGCATTCGGAAACTTGGAGCCAGGCTCTACAGTGACAACTGTCACTACAACGACTACCACAAGAACTATTCGCCAAGATGCCGAGAATGGAAATGTAATGACTGGTGGAATTTTAGGAGAGACTGATAATGGGCATCAAACGGTGATCACTACGGTAGAAACAAGTTCCACTGGTGGCAGTGGGACCTCAGGTTTGGGAGCATCTGTAGGAAATAATCCTGATGAAGAAGCCATTTTGAAAGAATGGGGAAAACCACTGGGACTTCCTGCGCTCTACCCAGAGGGGACAGAGAATGGAAGTAACGGACCAGATTCTGGGAATTTTGCAACCACTGAGTCCGGACGAGGAACACCAAAAAAAGGTAGCAGCAGCGCTGAACGGAAGAGTCATGGGACACCTAAAAGAGTTAGCCGGAGGTCATCCCGGTACAACCCAATCTACGTGGATTTGACTTATGTGCCACATCATGGGAATTCTCACTACTGCGACTCTGAGTTTTTCCGGCTCATTCGATCCCGGTACTATGTTTTCAGTGGACTGGAGCCCAGTAGAGAAGTATTTGATGGGCTGTTGCAGGGAAAGCAGGCCTGGGAAGATAAAAATCTAGGTGAGTGGGATTTTTCAATTGGTTTATATGTTGGTTATTATCAGACAGTTTGACAGGATAGCTTTTATATTTGATGTGAAGGTATTATTATATCTGGATTGAAAACTCAATCATTTTTACAGTACATTTATCATTGGAAATGTTAAATCAATTTTTGCATAGTTTCATTTCCATAGAATGTCGAAACCAGATATTGAAAATGAAGAAGCCATGTAAAATGGAATGATACAGTAAATGCGAATGAGTTAGAGCGGTTGGTTTTAACAAGTTAAACAATTTGTTAGTCTCTAAACAATCCATGAAACCACAGCACAATACAAGATTATTCTACGTAATGTTTAAAACATAAACCGTTATTCATAACCTTTGGCATTTGTGTGGAATATTTCATTGGCAAACTAGTGTGTAAGTTGTACAATTGATACCTATTTGGAAGACTAGGTCTATTATGGGTTGTTTCTACACAGGAATAAGCTCCTGCATATATAATCATTTCAAATTTCTACGAGGACTAAATAATAGACATCCTTTGAGCACGATAGCTTAAAACGTTAAACTCTCTTTGTTTAAACTTTCAGAGAGCACTATCATTCCCACATACGACACAGACACATTGGGCTACTGGGTTGTAGACTCAGAGGACGCTTTGGCTGAGGCTAAAATCGATTTGGCACCTTCAGCATCACGATGTACAATCAATTTACAGGATCATGAGACGTCGTGTGCTGCCTACAGACTGGAATTCTAAATATTGGATCTTCTTCTTCCAGGCAAAGTGATGCACAAACACAGAAATTAGAGTCAGGCTAGATCCCTAATTAATCTCTTTAATACACTCACAGTAAAGCTAAACCAAACCTGAGATCAAGCAAAAGTTTAGTTAGCTAGTTACTTAGCTTCGTTTCACGGGAGTAAAAGTGCAAAGACACAAAACTAATCTAGTTAGTTAGATAATAAGTTACTGGATTAGAGTTTTATGTAGTAGTACCTAAAAACTCCATTTCCACAACAATGACTCCAAATACCTATTACTAAAATATGCACACTGACTATTGTAACTGCTAGGAAAAATGATTTCTTCGACTTGCGTTTAGAGAGTAAAAATACGGTTATAAATCCTATTGGTAAAAATATCCAGCGAGTTCAGTAGAAAGTAAATAATGTCTAGAACTATATTATGATTGGCACATGTCTAAATCCTCTTACCTCGACTATTTGACGGACGGAGATGAGATAAAGAAAGGCATCTATTCCCCGTTACTATGAATGATAGAGAATACTGAACAGAATGAGGACTGAGAAATGTATTGTTGCTGAAAAAGTCTAAGAACATTGTTCGATTTGAACAGAAGTTTATAATTCACTACTAGTCAAAGAATTGAGGCATTGAATCCTTAGCATCGACAACGATTGACATCTCGTGCATACTACTCGGATTTTTTGAAGCGTAAGAAATAAATCTAAACGGCGTACAGATACGTAATTTTCGTTTGATTTCATATTTTCAAAATTTAGCAAAACCATCTCAAAGACTTTTAATTCATTCAAAACATCAAATGACATTGTAGTTGTGGTAGTTGGTACAGTGAATAAATTCATAACGTCATCCTACCATGTATTTTACCAATTGTCTATATAAATATACGGGTAAAAATATGGTGACACTGTGGACTGTGATTTCCTGTAACATGGGAATAGTGGGGCACTAATGGAATTTTAAGTATGCTCAAAAACGGTGTGTATCCATTACCTATTAATTAAAAAAGTTGAACTGCTGAGGGTTGTCTTTACTGCACAGCGAGCTCGAAACGAACGGTGCATGTGAATTGCATTTTACTGGATGCTGATGTCATTTTAGCTAAAGACGATTTAGATGTATGATAATAAAAATGGTAGAAGCTTGGGTACGGTGTACCTACAATTGAAGTAACTAAAAACGGGAGGGAGAGATTAAAAGATTCGCATATGTAGAATGTTGTGTAATCTTTGAAGAAAAAGGGAAACAACATTTTGGAACTGATGGTAAAATCCAATATTATTACTTGGTAGATCGATTAGTTCATTTCATAGGTATTAATTAACCCGTAGTAATGGGAAACAGTGGATAGATAATGAGCGTTTTAAACTTGCGTGTATGCTGCGATGGGCAGTAAAAATGCTAATCGATCGGTTTAGCTGGAAGGACTCCTTGAATTATACGGATAGTTAGTTAATTAGTTTAGGAGAATATGACTTAATGATTATCCTGAATAATGCTATCTATAACTTACTGCATAATGGATCAGTAGTTAAATGAAATAATAAAAATGATTGCCCTGGTGCTATATAGCAGATTAACGTTGAGCTATAAATCTTATGTAACCGTGAATGAGACTTCAAGCTTGTGCATCAGGGTATATTGTTGGGAATTATATGAGACGATGGATTATACTTTCCCACACTGCTATGTAATAGATTTTGTGTTGTAAAATATATTTTCATTTATCAATATTTAGAATATTGTTTTGAGCAGTGTAGTCCTAATGTCGTTTCATAAATGTTAATATAAAAGTTTCAAATCATGTTTTTCATTTTACATGAATAGACTCGTTACGAATTTTATTGTACATATTATAGTTTTCTTTTGAACAGTATTTAACTTTTTACAGTTTTTTGTTTTATTATTGCATATAATAGGCTAAAGTTAGTTAACTGCGTACCAATGTATGAAATGATGAAAAACATGCTAACTAACAATGTAAACTTATACCTGGTTTAGAACCTGCAGATTGGCTGATTTCATTATATCAGCGTGATGTGTCAGATTTCTGACGGTTGTAAACTATAAATATTTAACTATAACACAGATGCTGTCAACATGCTTTTGCTTGTAAGCAAACCGATGATGATGAGTCGAGTGCTGCCTTGGTCATTTGTGAATAGTTATATCTTGAATTAATTAAACCTTTAGAAAGAGAGTATGTAGCTAGAAGAATCATGTAGAGCATGCTCTCCTTTTGGATCGAGTGTACTGGAACTAAAAATATAGTGTCATCAACTCTTACATATAATTATGAACATGAGTTGTCTCATAAGACTTTCGTATCATAAAAACTGATTTTATTTGTAACCACCTTGAATGATACCACATGCTTCCTTGATTATCATAATACGTATTATTATTAGAATCCTCATGATATTCTGTACTGATATTTATAGAGCCAAGCGAACTTATGTTGAAAGCCTTGAAAACAGAAAAGAGCACACGGAGTTGGCATTGTAGAATCATCGGAAAAAAAACTTTGTCACTAGTGAATGAAATTACATATTATTGTTACGGAAAATACTATTATTATACAGAGAACCGCAACTAGTAGCATTTCATTTGAGTCGGAAAGGAACTTACAATCGAAAATGCGAATGTCTGTGAGTTGTACTGAGAATTTGATGGTCTGTGAGTAAATAATATGGTGTCACCAAAGTAATTATGTATGGGAAGTTTAATGGCAGCAAGACTATGATGAGTTCGAATAGATTAACGCTGTAGAAATCTCTTAATATGTCTTGGGCAATTAATCTACTATAGCTTCAAATTTAGAATTTTTTAGTTTTTAAGATTTTTCACCCGTAGTAGTCAACGTAGCGTTCAGAAGGGAAACAATTTAGCTAGTTAGAAATTAGCTAGTTTTGCTAGAATTTTATTTTATGAAAAAGTGGTTCGGTTCGGTGGTTAATGCTACTAACAAAATTAAAATTACTAACTTTCAGGTAGCAGCTATAAAAATAAAATATTATGAATATATCTTAAATACATAGGAAAACTACAGTTGTAAAGAACTGGATTAACTTTAATTGGATAAGATTAACTTTATTGCATTATTTGAAGTGTCTAGTTTTGAGATTCTGACCGTGTAGGCATTTATTGCTGTATTATTATTATTGCCGCAAATAAGTTTAATTCAGTTGCACGTCCAGTGTGAATAAAATGAAAATATTAAGCTTTGCATAATACTTTCCCTTTTTCGTAAGTAATGTATTTTGCTGTATTATGGACATTCTGGGAATATGGATAGATGAATAGAATGACTGACAATTTCATTTTCTACTACTGCATGCGAAAATCATGTTGGTCTAGTCTGCTTTCAACCCAGGGTGTATGGATTTATTGAACATGAAATATTTCTTGAGGGAAAATGTGAAAAGAATAGTGTATGAAGGAAAAAGTCTGTTCTGTTACCTACCTAACTACCTAGTATGATATAAAGCTTTAGAGAAAGCAAACTTTGAGTGTGCTATACTTTGCCTAAGTTGGAATGCAGTGTGTGCTTTTGCTGCAGTGATAAGATTTTAAGGTGAAACAAAAAGTAAGTAAACTAATAGTTTACACATTGCGAAAAGTATGGAGTGTAGCACCCGCGGTCTGCATAGATTCAAGAAAACAAACAAATTTATGAAGAATTTGAAAAGTGGAATGTGGAAAGTGAATGTGGTTTCATAGTATACTATATGTACAGCTTGTAAATTATAATTTTAAGTTTTGCTTGCTATCAAAAACCATGAGTCTTGTTGAGTGAATAAATAAATCATGTTTCGTTGTTAAAAGGATAGAATTCGGCCCATTTATTTTGTACATACTTACAATCTTAAGTATATGTTCATTTCAAAATCACATCAGTAACCTAAAGCTAACATAAAAATTTTTCATACATAACAACCCACTTACACATTCCATTCTGTAGTAATATTTACTTTTCACACACCTACAATCATGCGGACTATATTAACGCTAACGTTCCATTATGCGCAAAAGCTCTTGTTACTAAAAGTATACCGAAAAATACAACCTTATTTCATGACTCTTCAAAGTAAAACAAATTCTACAAAATAAATGCATTTTCAAACTCCATCCTTCCTTATCCTACCTAACCTACTATGTATTCATAAACCCAATCCTGGTGTAAAATAAAATTTGCGACTGCGGGATATCCATAGTGAGCCATCTTTGCCCTTTGGACGTACTCCCATCAAATTGATATCTCCAGTGCCCCTTTGGTAAATACACTTCTCGCCTCCCTTGATTAGGTTGAATCACCGGAGCCACCAATACATTATCACCAATTGTGAACTCATCTGAAGCCTTCAAACAATCTGGGTCAGTTGGATCCATCATCCACAAAGGGCGGATGATTGGTAATCCCTTTGTAGTGGCCTCTTTTATAGCCTCCGTGATATACTTCATAAGCCTCTCTTTCCGCATTTCGCTCAAAGCTTTATAAATCTCCATCACATCATCCCCATACTCACTGGGCAATATGGAATACTGAACAACAGGTAAGAAGTGGGCAAGTTGAAGCCACCTAATGTACAAGTCTTTATCAGGTAGATTGTTTTTCCCTAGATTCTCATATCCCACTGAATGGTCTCCACCAACACTTCCAGGGATTATAAATGGGTAGCCTGCAGTACCCAAAGTAAGCATATTGGATATGACAGAGTTAATGCCATTCCATGAGCTCTCTGTAGGGCTCAATGCTACAAATGTAGGCAACTGTGGTCGTTTCACGGCACCAGAAACGCCAATAGTTTTTACATTTGGTACCCGCCTGATGATTTGGAGAAACAACTCTTTGTACTGGTCTGCATTTATTAGTGGCTTGGAAAATTGATAGTGCTGTGGGAAGTCGTACGCTGCTCCAAGTTCTACGTACAAAGAATCGATTCTGTACTTTTCTACTAATTTTTTTACTTTTTGGAGCAACCATTTTGCCGCATTTTCATTCGTCACGTCTATTACTGCCACACTTGTCCACCCTTTGAAATATGTTAAGGCTGGGACGATTACAGGGCTCCGATCAAAATCCTCCGTTTTACTTTCCATTTTTTCTTGGATCCAAATCATTTTCCCATTGTCCGCAGTAAGTCCTTCTACATAGTTTTTGCTTTGGGTGCTAAAAAATGGATGGATAGTTAACGCTATTTTCAAACCGCGGCGACTTATCATTTGGAATGTTTCAGACAAGTTTTTAAATCGGTCTACATCTACTTCTAAATCACCAATGTGTTTTTGCCAATGTTCGTCTAACAGGATGCATCCTTCAGCAAATTCTAATAGTGCTGAAATGTTTGCAGAATGCCGTAGGAGACTATCGGAGCTTTGATTTCCTTGTTCTAGGATTTCCGGGACTACTCTCCATAAAGGAGCGTTGGTTAGATTAGAAACTGCGTCGTATTCTTCACGGGGGACTCCTTGGGAGATTTTCTTGTCTGCTAGCCGATTACTCAAGGTCTTTATATCGCTGGCTGTGCATATGGTGTAATTGAGTGTAAGATGAGGAATAGGAAGATAACCATAACTGTTTTTGGCACCAATGCATAATGTATTATTTTGGGGATTGTTGACGGACACGTGTAATCGGATGTGGTCAGCAATTTTGATGGCAGATCCGAGTGAGTTGATAAAGAATTTACTAAGGGTTCGACCCCATTGGAATTTTATAGGCTGAATGAAGGGAATGTTGGTGTCATTGTCCACATGCGGAGTAATGACTGTACTTGTGGAAAACATTTTCCCAGTTAAAAATGGAGAAAATGGAATATTGGTCTTATTTAAAGGCCATTGACTCGTTTCTGTTTCCCCGCCTCCGTAGAAGAAATTATTTTTGGCTTCTGAGAAATCGAAACAATCTTTGAGCTCAAATGCAGGGTTTAAGCTTTCCCAGAATATTTGATAGCACTGGGTATGCTTTGCATTTTTAGTATCCAAGTTTAAAGGATGAAAGTAAAGTCTTGCTTTGTTGATCCATTCCATACAGATGGAATCTTCCATCACGTTCTTTTCCAGGCATGGCCAAGATTTGTCCTTTTTTGTTAGACTGACTCCCAGTTTCCCTGAGAGGACTTCTTTCCCTTCAAAATTGGTTATGAACAGCTTATTGCCTTTGTCGGAGAATCGGATGTGGTCGTAATACGTTTTCTATTTGCAGAAACAATTCTTTCTTTAAGTATTTATATGCACGTACGTCTAAAAATTGTGTAGGAGAATTTTTTTAACCTTTAGTAGCTTTTCTTTGTGCGAGACATATATGCCTCCAACTAAGAGAACAATGGTGAGTAAAAGTATGTAAACAAATGCTTGTAGTTTGTACTCGGCTCGTTTCCTTTTTCTTAAAATGCTCGGTATAGATTTCTGTAAAAAATCATTCATTAGTAATTTCGTAGATTTTGTTACCATAATGGTCATACCAAAAGCGCGGAAAAAACAATGTGTTGTTTGATATAGCATGATAAATTCATTATTTATTTGGCGCTCACCTTAGCACTTTGTAACTTGCCACGAATGCGAGCTGTGAATGGTTGGGCTGCACCCCCTGATTCCAAATCAGCAGGATCAGACTGTTTAAAATTAGAGTTGGGAATTTGAAGAGGAACTACGCCTAAATTCCGACGTGAGGCTAATGGTTCTCTAAATCATATTGAAAAAAATCATTATTTTATCTCATACAGAAAATTTAGAAAATGTTCAAGTGTTACTAACAATTGCAAATTGTCGCCATTTTCCTTCACATTTGGTGGATTTTTCACCCCAAGCATTCCCACTCTTCTGGGCTTCCTGGAAGATTTTGTGGAAATAATTGGAGAATCCATTTCACTCATGTCACTGTAGTCCATCCCATTTGAAGGTGTTCTGGAATGACTAAAATTAGCATGTTTGCCATTTCCATTGGCATGATTGAGAGGTGTGTTTTCTTCGTCCTCTTCTGATAATGTCTTTAATTCCCCTTCTTCGTCCATTCCGGAATAATTTGCGTTCTGCAGTTCAAGAACAAATGTTTAAGCCCAGCCTACTGTTATGTATTTACTAAAGGAATATGTATATTATATGACCATTGGAATAAGGATATTTACAAAATCATGCAATGAATACAACTATTTAGTATGGCAATGCAATGCAATGGCAATCATCCAGCAGTGGTGAAAAAGATGTTGTTTGGCTGGCATTAATTTTGTGTACAGCGAACGAATATATACAAGTGTAAAATAGGCAAGTAAACAAGTGCACAGATTGTATGCTACATACACATTTAAGTTTAATCTAGAATGTGCTTTCTAGCATGTATACATGTGCATTAGATAATCTTCTAGGCTGCTCTGCAAGCATCAAGTTTTAAGGGAAGTGCATGAAAATTTTATTCCAGTAAGAAAACTTGTCGCTCACACAGAAACGTATTCAATCAAAAATCCTGTTATGGTAAATATGCTATTCATTGT
>Ga0210040_10003963_pt1 | contig 19622 bp, 20 predicted proteins | sample CryGeyCG12114_NA_FD_185462 | JGI IMG/M metagenome (GOLD analysis project Ga0210040, IMG submission 185462) | Groundwater microbial communities from aquifer - Crystal Geyser CG19_WC_8/21/14_NA (SPAdes) (version 2) | ecosystem: Environmental > Aquatic > Deep subsurface > Groundwater | place: USA... | reverse complement strand
TGTTGGCCTATACCACAGCACGAGGCTTGGGGGCTTGATCGTCAGGAGTCGCCAGATTACTATACTTAGCTGTATTCGTGAACGATGTCTGCTGTAGAGTTTCTACAAGGGCGACCACAACATGACCATCCCGTCCGAGCAGATCAGTCCAACAGCTCCATCGAGCAACGCCCCGACAGCCTAGAAAGTTCACTGCTCACGCTCCCCTTCGAGCTACGCATGAAAATATACTCGTACGCTTTCCACGGTGACAGAATAACCGTAACAGCCGATCGAGACTGTCTCAGCGTCGTCGTGCCCACTGGCAGCACCAATGGACCCTACCAACCCCATCACAACTGGCTGCTGAACCTGAAGTCGCCCAAGCTCCGTCGCGATGCGCGCTCAGCCTTCGTTGCTACCGCCTACTGGGAATTCGACTGCCGACGCACCCTCGACACGTTCATCCACAAGCTAATTGGTCTAGGCGAGCTCGCCTCTGTCAAGCACATCCAGCTCAGCACCTTCGAGCACGTGGACATGGATGTGCCCTCACCAACAACACAGACCACACCGTCACTCCTCGGGCGCTTCCATAACTTGCGAACAGTGACCTTTGCACCGTGGCAGCAGGCGTGGAGTATCGACGTTCCTGTCCGGGAGGGCTCCGAGCAGCTTTCCGATGCAAATGTCCTTCAGAAGATCCATAAAACGTTGCTCATCAAGGAAGGCTACGAAGAAGTTAGATCCTTATTAGGTGCTGAAAGAGACTTTACTCTGTTCTTGGTCTTCACTATCAGGTGGCTTGCCCAGGGCAAGGTCTTACCATACCGATGGCAAATAAGGGTAGGCTTTTTGATGCCGAGTTACTCGGCTGGTCACTCACGTGTTACAGGTGTGGCGAGCGGATCTCGATCACGAAACGATCGACCGGAGCTGGGTACACCACTATGATTGATGTATTGGCTCGATAAACAGAGTACTTGGACCTGAATCTGAGGTCTCTGCCAAGGACTCGCTGGTATTCATTTACAACAATGAATCTAGGGCTTCCAAAGGCCCTGACGAAGCTGAGATGAGCTATGCTGTCCCGTACTATGCTGCGTGAAAGCTATTTACAGCATTTCGAAGTCAGCGCCCCAAGTACGGCTTCGACCGCTTGCTCTGACGACGCTTTTGGCACTCTACCGAGCATAAGGATACCTCTCTGTTGGATAGCTTGCAGCCTCTGATCCGATGTTGCGATAATGAACCGTAGTAACATTTGCCAACAATTCTCTAGTTCTCGATTTCGATCTTCACATTCTTCTCCTTATCCGGGATGATCTCATCCTCCTTCTTTCCTTTCAAGCTCGATAGCTCTTCAATGGCCTCACCAATGATGCTCAATGCTCTCTTGACTTCTTCCTCTGTAATGACAAGTGGTGGCGCCAGCCTGATGATGTTTTGATGTGTTGGTTTAGCCTTATCCCCATTGTCAGTACTCTTGTCTCCTTGGACGTGTGCAATTTTAAGGGCTCGACCGACCAATAGACCCTTGTCCTTCAACAACATACACAAGTCCCATGCACTGTGTCCGTTCGTCTTGGTTTCGTCGATGACAATAGCGTTCAGCAGACCCTTGCCGCGAATTGTCTTGATTACAGGGCTGTTGAGGTCGCGAAGACCGTCCCGGAAGACCTGACCTAGCTTCTCCGCTCGTTCGACAAGTTTCTCATCTCGAACGATTTCGAGGGCACGGATGGCGACAGCACAGCCGAGAGGATTGCCACCGTATGTCGAGCCATGGGTACCGGGCTCGACAGTGAGCATGATGTCTTTGCGACCGAGAACACAAGATACAGGGTACATTCCACCAGATATGGCCTTGCCAAGCAGGACCATATCGGGTTTTATGCCAGACCACTCGTGGCACAACAGTCTACCCGTCCTTGCAATACCTGTTTGGATCTCGTCGCAGATCAACAGGACGTTGTGCTTGTCGCACAGTGCTCTAATTTCTTTGAGGTAATTTTCATCTGGCACAACGATACCAGCTTCGCCCTGAATCGGCTCGACCAAGAACGCGGCGATCTTGTCTCCATGTGTTTCGAAAGCACTTCGCACGGCTTCAACGTCGTTATATGCGATGACCTTGCCAGTTGCAGGGCAGACGCTGCCAATATTGGGCAAGTAGGGACCGTAGTTGTCTCGAGACTCTGGGTCTGTTGACATTGAGATGGCCGAGAACTATCACAGTAAGTACCCTGTTCGTAGTATGGAGTGAGAGATACTTACTGTTCGACCGTGGAAGTTTTCTGCAACACTGATGACGATGGCTTCATTCTGTGGAATTCCCTTTACCTTGTAGCCCCATTTTCGAGCGATTTTCACGGCTGTCTCAACTGCTTCCGCACCAGTGTTCATGGGCATAACCATGTCAAATTTGAAGAACTCAGTGACAAACTTGGCGAAGCGTGGGAAAACATCGTTGTAGAATGCTCTTGAGCTCAAGGTCAATCTCGATGCTTGCTCCACCAATGCTTTAACCAGCTCAGGGTGGCAATGACCTTGATTGACAGCGGAATATGCTGACAGGAAATCCAGATATTGCTTGCCTTCCGGATCCCATACTGAGGTACCTTGTGCCCTGGCAAAGACGATTGGTAGAGGATGGTAGTTGTGTGCAGCGTATGTGTGCTCATCGTCAATGGCTTCCTTGGAGGATGAGGCGTGGTAGTTGGATGGGTTCGGTGTGCCTGTAGGATGGAACTCTGGGGCGGTGGCCTTCAAAGATGTACCCTTGGCATTTCCATTCACCTCCGTGATGCCATTCACACCATCGCTTTCTACAGCCATTGGGGCCATGTTGTGCGAATGGTTGAATGAGATTCTTTGAATTGGACGTAAGCTGATTGGCTCACGTGACAATTATACTTGTGAGTGCGTTTGCGGAGATGACCGAGGTTGATGGAGGGAACTGCGAAGAGTTGGATGTCAGTGTCGTGGGTTGTTGTCGACTCTGAGAAATTGAGAAGAAGCAAGACAATGGTATTAATGGATATCTTGTCTCTCCGCACGTCCTTGCTGTGTCATGTGTAAGAATTTTTCGATGGATATTATGGAAACTAGTACTCTAAATGCAGGTGTATCCCAGAGGTATCCCTAACGGCAGGTGGCAGATCCTAAGCGCAATATTCGCGAAATCCCACGCTTGTAGGGACGGCCACAGGGATGACAGCGTAGGTAGGCAGTGGGGGTGAAATGAGAGAGAGTAGGAGCCAGAGGGAAAGCGGGACGGGACTCGGAGTCTCGGACGGGGTCGAGGCTAAGGGCGGGTGCCCAGAATAAATGTCACCTTACGGTTTTACCTCCGAAAGACGTGCGTTTAGAGTCTTGTTTTTACATATGTATACTTTCGAGTTGTTTTATCAAGGATACTAATCATGAGATATTATACAGAGACGATGCTCGTCTAGAGCCAAGCGTGGCTCACTATATTGATGTAAATAACAAGAGTGGTTGGTGAATTTGAGATGAAACGGACGCCGTAGTCGTACTATAAGGTGACATTTATTTCAGTTGGTCACCCGCCCTTAGGCTTAGTGGGGCAGCCATACATCCGTCGGCGCTGAGACTTGGAGCCCTTGGAGTACCACAGTACGTGTACTTCATTCGTTGTTATTCTGTCTATGTCATCGTGCTTGCAACTTGTGCCCTGGACTTGCCAGTGCAGCGCACTTGCCAACAACAGCGACAACCACAGCCGCATCTGGAAGCACATGCTGAGTCGAGTCCCAAGCCACGACACAAGATCAGTATAAAACAACACCCGCGTCGAACGATGGCTTCCCTCAAAGGTCCTGGTGCTCCTCAAAGGCATGACGGCTCTGGCCTTCGTGTTGCAATCGTCCATGCGAGGTGGAATACCAAAATGATCGACGCCCTTGTTGATGGCGCGAAAAAGGCCATGCTATCCTCAGGAGTCAAGGAGGAGAACATAATTCTCGAGTCGGTGCCCGGTTCCTACGAGCTGCCGCTCGCCGTGCAGAGAGTGTACGCTGCCTCACAAATACAAAGCACAACAAGCACCGTCGCTGACGGAGTTGGCAACCTTGCAAGTGGTATCGGAGACTTGCTCGGAGGTAGCAATTCTCAGACAGACCTGCAGGGCAGTCTCCAACCGTCGGAACCCAAGAAAGATCAGAGCCTGAAGCATGCTTTCGACGCAGTGATCGCCATTGGCGTGCTCATAAAAGGCGAGTCAATGCACTTTGAATACATTGCGGACGCTGTCAGCCATGGCCTGATGAGGGTCCAGCTGGATAGCGGTGTCCCCGTCATCTTCGGCCTCTTGACTGTGTTGAGCGAAGGTCAGGGTCTCGCTAGATGTGGTCTCGAAGGTGGAACTGGTAAAGAAGCAAAGGGACACAACCATGGAGAGGATTGGGGCAGAGCAGCCGTCGAATTCGGGGTGAAGAAACGTGCTTGGGCACAAGGGAAGATAGCTACAGTGTAATCGTCTGTTGGTACAGGCACCTTCTATGATCCAAAGCTCTTCCTACAATACGGTCCACTTGGTTCCACCACAACAATGCTCAACTCCTGAAAGGGATACCGTGGTGACGGTTCGTCATAGGCAGCATAATCCTCAGAGATCTGACGGAGGTGTTGGGTGGCGGATCCGGCATCGATGTCTTGTAAAGCTATTTCTGGAGGCGTGGCCGCAGATGATAAGGCTGGAGGGCCAGAGGACAGATGCTCAATGAATCTACTCTTGCGAGGGTCCCGATTCGGCACAGTGGCTGTGTCACAGGTAGTGCAATTCTACTCCTGCATCTCGTCATCCTCGTCGTCACCTTCAATGCTCTTCTTCGCTGCCTTCTCCGCTTCTTCCAACAATTCTTTGGGCACGTGTTGATGTCTGCCCTTCGTCGGTCCATCGGTTCCCGAGATCCAAGTCATCTCCAGCTCAAACTCCTTGTCTTTCGAGTCCTCATGTGCAACGTAGATTATCCTTGCAGCTTCCATGACAGCCTCCTTCAGAGTCAACTCGCAAGTAGGACTTCCGAGATCTAGCTTCTCAAGCTCGCCTTTGGCAGATTGTCGTCCTTTACCTGTGGCTGCGCCATAGTAACCCTACTTGAGTTAGTCTGGGAACGTGTCATTGACTATCAAATAGCACTCACCCAGTAAAGACCGCTTGGCTCGATCATATATAGACCGGGACCGCCTTTCTTGACACCGTCGTCCAGGCCTGCAGCTTCTACGCCTTTCGCAGGACCTTGACCAACCTCTCCATCAACGCCTGCGGCAATCTCAGAGTCCCATCCGGCAAGGATCGCTGAAACACCGAATGGTCGGACGCTTGAGTAGAGAGTGTATGCTTGAACATAGCCGCCCATCCTTGATGCTAGTGCGCTCATTGGTATTGGTGCCTTGTATGTCTGTCTCCAGCTTGCTGCTTCATCTCTTGCCCTGCTCGTAAGATGTCTGCCATCTGGTAATAGTCCTGAGGTCACAACGCCGGCATTTCTGTCTATGGTCGATATCCTCTTGTTGCACCCGGGTTTGAGCAGCTTGGATGTGATGATCTTCTCGCAGGCGAGTACGACGCCGTGTTTCGTTCGTATGCCTATACATGTACCACCGTTCTCCACGGCTTTGACGGCGTACTCGACTTGAAAGTTTCGTCCATCGGGTGAGAAGACTGAATTGGAGAGATCGTAACCTGTTCCGATGGAAGTCTAAACAACGTCAACACTGCCCTGGGGATGACAAAGAGCTCGCTTACCATCCTGAAGCCTGCTAATATGTTATTAAGGGAGACGCTTCACGAGGCAGTTTTATGATGCTGGGATAGATGACGGCGCCGTGATCGTTGTCTGTCAAGAGTGCTGCTGTGTAAGGCAGCTTGAAGCCGCGTCGCGCATCTGGTAATGATTCCGTAATGCTGTAACCACTAGTGGTATTGAGGCTTGGCACGAGTCGCTGAGCACACTACCTGGAAGCACGAGTGTTTTAGGTCCGTCTCATATCTTATGACTCCAACTGTTGTTCACATCGTCACATCCAGCCTCGACTTTCACCACCACCACTCAAGATCCTGCGACCGTCCCAGTCTAACCAGGGAAAAACGCTTGAGCTCTAATGCTGAGCAGATAGCCTTGCACATCTCTCATCTGCAGCACCGTCCCATCCGTCATTCTTCGGACTCACCCCCACTGGACTTCTAGAGACTTCCTTTAGGACGAACGAAATCCGGACCTGTACCTATCTAGGTACCACACCTTTCCTCCGGACTCTGGCTCTGGATCTTGGATCTCCTGAACGGCCCCGTTTATTGATAGTTGTTCTCTGTGATAGTTAGTATAGCTGCGAATTGAAGAAACACACTTCCCTGTTTGCCTTTATACCACATCGCTTCCTTGCAGCCTTCTGTCATTTCGGTCTCAATCTAACATACGGTCTTGCTGTCAATCGAAGGACTCGACTACAATGGCGTCGACATTTCACCGGTGTCACCATTGTGGGTGTGAGACGGACCTATCTAGCACTCTGCCAATGTTTGAGGACAATCCACATTGTCGACAGGTTTGTGCAAATCCTCATTCTGTTCATGACCTTCTGATTCATGCAGTGCGGTCTATCGACCTCCGAAGTCGATACGAAGATGCAAGACGAATTAGCTAGCTTGATGGCACGAAACCTCCATTTCGGAACCATACCACCACCATCACACGACATTTCCATGCCGGTCACACCACAAGTCGTGCCCCAGTCGACATCGATTACCTATATCACGCAGCATTATCACCATTCAGCTCATCAAGCACCTGCTGACAGTGGCATACAAGCTTCGACCATCTTGGAGAAGGCTGGAATCAATGCGGATGCACTTTTTCCTTCGCAACTGAGGCTCTTCAGAGATGCCCAGCCCGACCAGCAACAGCGGCTCATCGAGTTGTGGAAGATTGCGCCTCCCACATACGGTAACCAACTGTCTTCCAACAGCCTTAGCAATTGGCCACAGACCAGCATGGAGCAGGAGGAGAAGTCTGCCCTGCAGCGATGGGGAAAGACTGAGCAAGACCGCTTGCACGGATCAAGCATGTTGCCACCTCAAGAAGCCGGCAACACCACCGGATCCTACACTGCGAGCGACTACCAAAATCTGTCATATATCAACGGCATCACAGCACCATCCGAGCATGGGAGTATACATGATTCCTACAAGCAAGCCACAGATCCTGCCTTTCAGAGCAGGAGCCGTGAATGGTGGCACCTGGCAGATGGAGAGCCAATGGAGCATCAATATGGAATGCTGCAAGCGATGCAAATGTATGGCCATGACTTTGGAAAAGGAGATGGTGACGTAGAGATGCTCTAAGTACCTTAAAAATTGTCGGTAGCCGAGGGCGTCAAGGCAGCGTGGTTAGACATTCTCACTCCGTCAGCACACCTTGTTGATTTAGTGATAGAATGAGGTCGAATAGCAAGTGTAGAACTGCCCACCCACCTGCATGCAGGCGCCCGCCTTAAGGGTTGTGCAAACAACACAAAACCGCTCCGTCCTCCTCCAGCCAGCACTTGGGCGAACCGCGGACTATGCGCAACATGTCACGAGTCTCTGCATGCCAACTTTGCCAGCGCGGCCCAACTTGAAGTCCATGTAGACCAAGACATTATTCTCCAGATCTCATAACAAGGCAGAGGATCCGGGATGATCAGGATGACCTCGGCTTAACTACCTTGTACCTGTAGATACCTATGTGCAAATGTCGGGGCCAAACCACGTTCGTCCATTGCGCACCTCCGTGACCGCGATTGGCACTGGCGTTGGAAGTAGACTCCGACCTTGCCAGGTTGGGTGCTGTGTATGCGGATCGTGCTCAAGGATCAAACTCAAACCGTACGGGCTGCAGCGACAGGTTATTAATTGCATGGGAAACCAAAGCTTAAAGTGGCTTCAGTACTAGGTATATACGAACTGCAGAATTAGGCGTCTTACCATGGCGGGTTTACGGACACCGACAAACCACCTGCACCCGACCTCGGGAGATTCATTGTGGTGGCGGCCTTCGTGCGTGGATCGCGCACTGCTGGTGGCGCGGTCTATGCTCGAGCGTCGAGATACACTTTATCAATGCCATCCAATACCCAGCATCTGGACGCAGCCGTGCACTCGAGTATCCGATATTGTCGGATATTGCGCTCGCATCATTCCTGTCACTGCGAGCTTCGAGAAGGCGAGCTGACGCGGGGGCCTGGACCGCTTTAACTCCAATCGCCCCAAGTCAATATCACATTCCGGTCTCACCGACTAGGTTACCTCACAGCACTAGCCTCATGTTGGTCTTACCATGAACCCCATTACGGACCATCTTGTGCTGCATATGCTTAGTGCATGATTGTCCAGCTGAGCCCTGCACCCACGAGTAGGAATGAGGCCCCGAACCACTAAACTCGCCATTTCCACGCATTTCGCTAACTTGCAATAATTCACAAGGTGCCAATGCATAGACTCTGTGGCTTCAGCCGGCTGCTGCATGTACTACCCGTGGAATGATTGCCCTCTGCACCATCTGAATCAGCCCTTATCCATGTCTTTTTCCTTCGATCAGTCCTTCACTTGCTTTTGTCGCCGCCTCTCGTTCATCTCAACACCAGAACTTCGTGCAAGACCTGCATCCAGATGATCCGCTTCGCAGCTTTTTTTGACAGCATCTAAACCATCCACTGTTGTGCAGGGAAACATGCAGCTACCACTTCTGTTCGCTGGCATACTTTCACGATTGACGAGCTTATGGTTGCGCACACCTCAATCCCAGGATAACGGACAGCAAGTATGGGCAGAGTGGTATGCATGGGGCCTGCTCACATTACTGTGCTGGTTGTATACGACCTTTATCAAGTCCAAGGAATATAGCCCGTTGGTCGATACCGATGACGGAGCCGTCGTTGTGTGGAAACGTCCGAGCACAAAACTGAACGTATTGGCAAGCTTAGCATTTGCAGGACCTCTGCTTTCCACCGCTGTTGGACAAGGCGAGCCATCATGGTCTCTGGTAATGACCCCTGGTTCGTGTGGAACAAGACTGTGCTGATTGATCATGTTAGCCTCTCATTACAGCAGCAGTATTCGGCTTTCTCATGTCTGGGCACGGCACACAGCACACCAGTACGTTGCCGGAAGTACACAACGAGAAACCGAGATCATCGAATTCGCTCACAAGCATCATATCACAAGGCAGCAGCGCGACTCTCGCTTTTGTCATCGTTTCTGTCGTATCAGCCTTTGCTCTTTCAAGAAAGACCATCAATCCCGTGACGGCCGAGTTCTTGCCTGATCTCGGCTACTTCATCACCATGACCGCATTCTACTGTGTTCTCTCACCAGGTTCATCATCGCAAGGACATGGCACAGTTTCTCTAATGAAAGCGATTAGTACCCGAGTGTTTGTTGCATGGACATTATACGTTATTTTATTCGCCGGAACTACATCGAAGTTGGAATCTATAACGCTTATCCTCGGAATCCTGCGAGCGATAGAGATCTGGGTTACTGTGTTGCTTTGTACGACAAGCGGTACTTTAGCCGCCACTACCATAGCCACAGCGGCAATATCACTGTCTGGGGTGACGCACGATTGTGGTTCTATCGCAGCAGTGGTATACGCGCTGACGGCTCTCGCAACCTTGACACAAGCTGCTATTTTGACGTCTGGCGGTCGTCGACTGCTGCTCCTTATGGTGATACCTTGCTACTCATTGTCGACAATGGTCGGCATTCTTCCCGGATATGCTATTCCAAACCTACCTGTGGGAGCTGGCGTCTTTGGAAACACACATCCTATCGAAATACTTGTAGAGTCGAGCAACCTTCGATTTTCTGAGATGCTGGCTAGCCAATCCAAAACTGTTGAAGACGCAGTAGCGGAATACCAGCGAAGGTACAGGAGATTGCCGCCACCTGCATTCGACAAGTGGTTCGAGATAGCACAAAACAGGAGCTTCGCATTTATCGATGAGTTTGATACCATCATGCATAGCCTTGAGCCATTCTGGGGTCTGTCACCTGCTACTGTGCGGTCACGGTTGAGATCGATTGAAAAGGCACCGGATGTCGTACATTTCAAAATCCAGAACGAATCAATCCACACTTCGCAAGATCACTACCACGCGGAATTCCTTTCCAAATGGCTGGATTTTAGTACCTGGAAGGACATCATTCCGGCAGAGGTCGATTTCGTCATCAGCACTCTAGACGAACCGCGTGTAGCTGTCCCTTTCGACAGCGTTAGCCTGGCAATGGATCGCGCATCGGGCAAGAGGCCATTACCCAAGCATGCCTCCGTGGAAACGGTGAAATGGCTCACAGTTGGCAAACAAGATGCATGGGAGTCACTTCTCTCATCGTGTCCTATTGACTCACCGGCCCGCAAAGAAGACATGCAGCCTGCAACACTGAGTCTTCAACAACCACTACAATTCGTCGCCAACATCACGGCGAACCGTGACGTATGTGCGAGTACAGATCGTTTGCACAAACATGGCTTTTTGGCTTCACCTGAGAGTCTGACAATCACACACTCACTCGTGCCCATGTTTGGCCAGTGCAAGCCTTCTGTATTCAACGATATATTGTATCCTTCACCATACTACCAAATGGAGTTGGAGACGGGTGATTACAAGGAGGAAGAAGATCCTGACTGGGACGATAAATTGGATCGAGTGTACTGGGCAGGTAGTGCAACAGGTGGTAACAGCAATCCTGAGAACTGGATGGAAATGCACAGACAGCGACTGACTCTAATGACGGCCACCGATTCAACCCTCCTAGTCAATTTGCTTGAGCGCACATCGGGCATTTGGCAATCATTCCAGACAACCTGGAGTAGCATCTCAGATATGTTTCACTTCAAGATCACCAGAATAGTGCAATGCACGGACGAAGCCTGCGACCTTATGGAACAACGCTTCATCAAAGGCGAATCAGACCCTGCCTCGGCAGCACTCGAAAGCAAATACGCACTGGACATGGATGGGAACACTTTTAGCGGGCGATATTATCGACTGTTAAAGAGCAAAGTATGCGTGCTCAAACACACTATCTTCAATGAATGGCACGATGACAGACTAGTGCCTTGGGTGCATTTCGTCCCGGTCAGTGCTGGGGCCGAGGAGATAGGTGAGACGATGAGGTTCTTGACCCGCGAAAAGAATGGGCAGAAAATCGGCAAGGCAATCGCCCAGCAGGGGAGAGATTGGGCGCAAAAGACACTCAGGGGAGACGACATGGAGCTTGTGTTTGTGAGGCTCCTGATGGAGTACGCCAGAATACTCGATGACGATCGTGAACATATCGGGTTCAGGATGGGTCGATGATCAAGGTCTGTTTTTGTGAATTTGCTTTCAAAAGATACCATGTACAACTATTGCGAGATCCAAAGGATCAGGTCGGGTGGTGGAAAAGCCAATTTGCGAAAAATGTTTTTGTTAATAATACGTATGGAGTAGTGGAATCTAGATCAGCTGCTGTAAAGCCGAATAACATGCAATACATCTATGCCTGCCACAGACGTTGAACAAGGCTACAGCCTCGCCGATTCGGCAAAGGGTATTACCGGCACCGCAGTTGGCAGTCACCGACAGTCGGCGAGTCTTTTTCTTACACGAGCACCTTGTCCACACCAGCATCTTCCGCAGCTTGTACGGTAGCCTAACCATCAAACAGTGTGCTTTCATGATGAGCCATCGCGGCAATAATACAGGCTAGCAATGGCTCCGAAAGAAGGTAAAACGAGGCATTTGGAATGATATCGTTTTCTCCTGTTAGGTGCTTAGGACGCTCAGCCACACCCTGTTGTATTATGGACCACTCCATTCTATTCTTAAGCTCCGTCCTACATCCATCTTAGTCGAGGTGTCTAGCGCACAGTACTGTAATCATGTCTGCAGTGGCCGCAGGGAATCACGATGAGGACGCACACAACAACTCAACCAAGCGCAAGGAGTTCTTCACTTTTATAAAGGTATGTCTTGTCAAGGAGATAAGACATGAAGTCTGAAGCCAACTCTAGCGAAGAGTCTGCTTGGTGATGTTGCGCATTGTAGGGATGAAGCTAATTGTTAAAGTCCATCCGGTCATTTAAGGGCGACCTCTCCACAATCACTGCACCTCCTTTTCTCCTCTCACCAGTATCGTTAACCGAATATCCCATGCACTGGGCCGAGAGTCCCTCACTCCTCGTTGCCGCAGCTTCACAAACCGATCCAGCACAACGCGCCTTGGCTGTGACCAAATGGTATATCAGTACACTTCGGCCACAATTTGGAAAACGCGAAGGCAGAAAGAAGAAGCCATTGAATCCATTCTTGGGAGAACTCTTCCTGGGCTCCTTTCAGGACAAGTGTGGAAAGACTGATCTGACAGTAGAGCAAGTGAGCCACCATCCGCCAGTGACTGCATATTACATTGAGAACAAAGAGCATGGCGTCAGCCTTGAGGGGTACCACCTCCAGAGAACATACTTTTCGGGCACGTTGAGGATAGACAGAACAGGAGTTGTCATGCTACGCCTGGCTACCTACAACGAGTATTATCTCATCACGCTACCGAGCATGCGCCTCGAGGGCCTGCTCCCGCCACCGCCTTACCCTGAGCTGGACCATGAGACGTATGTTGTCAGCTCGACTGGCTATATCGCCAAGACGGATTACAGTGGAAAAGGCTGGCTAAGGGGGAAGAAAAACTCGCTTCATACACGGCTCTACCATGAAAACAAGCCTCAGGATATTCTCTTTTCGGTCGAAGGTCAATGGCAGGGCGGTCATTTAGCCACTAAGTCTGGGAAGGGCGACGAAGTCGAAAGACTTGACACAAGCGGCGACCTAGACATCACGCCTTTGACTGTCACGCCAATCGACCACCAAGGACCGCTGGAATCAAGGAAGGCTTGGCGTAAAGTAGCGGAAGCCATTGAGAAGGGAGATATGGCCGCCGTGGGTAGAGAGAAGAACAAGCTTGAGGAGGAGCAGAGAGCATTAAGAAAGACTGAAGCTGCCGAGGGCCGGGAATTCCAGCTCAGACACTTCAAGAATGGTGAATGGGACGAGGCGGAAAGGTTGTTGAGCAAGATTGGGAAAACTACACAGCAGAGAGACACTAAAGGCGTGTGGAGGTATTCTCCAGCGTCTTAGCAACTCACAGCCACAGAAAGTTGTGCTCGGGTAAGGTCAGTCGAAGGAGAAGCTACAACGTTATACTAACAGGGACAGTGTCCTGAACCTCCAGGAAACCTGATTAGCGTAGACGAATACGAAATTGATGTCAACTTTGGCAGGCTCTACAACAGCGAACCTCAAGCCAATGCTTACTCGTAGCACTGTGACATTTGCTCTTGTCTCGGTTTTCTTTTTGCTATGTCCTACCTTCGTCTCCTTATCCCTTTTTGTGATGTCTGAAAGATGTCAGTGTGCCGTGGTGTTTGTTGACATTGGACGCTGCCAATCTGCGTTCTAAGACAACGGACGCTGTTTCTCTTTGAATGCTAACTCGGAGTGGCAACAGATATTCACTTGGCATCCGCAACCTCGGCATAGCTAATCCCGGCTCACGGGTATTGCGCCGCATTCACGCCGCCAACAAGCTGCGCCGTCATTAATAGAAGCCGGTATAATCTGTTGCGCTAACTTTTGTTCACAGTTCTGTCGTCTTTATTGACTGAGAAGCCAGGTCGGTAGGCACAATGGCAGACGCACTCTGTGGTCCCTCAAACGCCCTTCAGTCCTTCCGCAAAGTTACCCAGGTCGACCGCACCCTCCAGCAAGATCGCCTGGTCGGTCCTAGACAATCGCCAGCGCAGGTTCGATAACGAGTCCGACACTGTATTCTATGTTCTAACGGCCACAGGGCTTTCGTTCCGCAGACCCACGGACTGGTAACCTCGATGCTGACTTTCATGCCTTTGAAAACGCCGCACCGAATCCATTCCAATTCGAACAACCACTTTTCAACCATCCTGGCCAACCCTTCCAACCTCAAACTCCATCGTCGAATTGGGCTGCCGATTTCCAGAACCTGAACATATCCTCACCAATACCCTCACACCAATTCCGCGCTGAGGCCCCACTCATCAAGTCCGGTGGATGGCATAATGATTTCATGCAACAGCGGTCAGGCCTTGTGTCTTCGGTCACGCAAGGCAAGCAGGCAGCTCGTGATGTCCAATCGCCTGCGTTCGCTCAAGGGTATATGAACAACCCGAGTCAATTCATGTACCAGCAGCAACCGAACGTGTACCAAGAACCCATGTATCAAGCCGAACAGCAGCCGATGTATAGACAGGAAGAGATCTTCAACGAAGCAGACTTCGAACAAGCATTCACCGACGCCATCGCGCATGCTCAGCATATGGAACAGTCGCAAGACAACACTCAGATGCTGCATGAAGATGGGACATACACCAATGACCACTCGCAAGAAATGGGACACGATGAGCCAGTGGCAGAAAACATCCGTATTGGTGCAGATGTAATACAGTACACAGAAAAACAGGACCGCACAGCCGACCAGAACATGTCAGATGCGGACGCACTGGCACGTACTGCAGGAGAACTCCTCAACGCCGTCCAACACGATACTAGCGAGAAGTTTGCAAATTCGCAGTTTCTGAACCTCATGCGTCAACTGCGTGACCGAGAGATCGAGGTGCAGGACGATGATTTCAAAGCCACCAACAAAGCAGCTCTAAACTCAATTTCCACATCCACCTTCGACACAGCCATGCAGGAAGACCCCCTCACAGCGACAGATCCACAACTCCACACGCATGAACCGAACATTTTTCAGTTTCCAAACCTGAATAACGTGTACAAGCCCGAGATGGACCCCCAGCCAAGCACGGAGGAGCCCAAGGTACGACGTAGGTTTCCAGGGAGCTGGGACTACCCTTCCCTTTCCCCAGCTCAATCCATTTTTAACCATGCCCAGTATATGACTGAAGAGAGGGCCGCGGAACCCGCATCGACGCTCCATCCAGGCGGAAAGTTCTATCCACATCCATCACCATTACACACGGACGGCGACGCCGAAATGAGTGGCGCAATTGCGACGGGCATAACGGCAGAAGACTTCGACGGCCACGAGGAGAGCAGCACGCTCGCGCACAGGTTCCAGAGCCCATCGAGACCGGCAGACGCAGACAGCAACTCCTACTCGAGCTGACTACATGGGAGCAGTAGGCGCAGCCAGGCAAGGTCACAGCACGAAGAGGTTTTGTTGCGAGGATTATCGGATGCCCGACCAGCGAGGGAGGCTGCAGGATCGCAGGTCGGCTACTCATCCAGCTCGTGGTTGAGGAAGGAGTATGAGACTCGTGTTTAACGACAAACATCAAAGAAGGGGAGAGGGACTGGGAAGGCAGCACTTACATAGAGCGTCATTCCGTTCGAGCATTTCCACGGCAAAGCGAGTGATCGAGCAAATGGTCAAGCATAATTAGCATAAGCTCGAGCTTGATCGAGTATGAAGAAAGACCACAATATATCTCAGATCACCGTCAGTCAGACAACTAATTAAAAGGAAAAGGATGCAATCGTTTCGGATAGTCTTGTCATTTGTGAAAGCTCAAGTCCAGATCCTATTTTCGCACACATGGTAATGAAGCCCAGGTAGACCATCGGCGGAATCATCCCTGAGGGTTATTCGTTCCATATTCGTTGGCAAGCCCAGAACCAACTGAGTTTCGTCCCTTCCTTTCCTCAACGTGCAAAGCCCAACTGAACAATCATGAATCGTGGTCATCGGAATCTCAGGTTTTGTCACCATCCACACAAGCTTGCTCTGCAGCCCGCCTCGGACGCAACATCCTGGGTTTGATTGTGCAACGTGACGCCGGAAGCTGCATTGCGTTGAATCAGTCACACCAGAACACCCATGGACCCCTCTCCAGCGCCCTGGCTCTTGGTCTTCTTTCATTTCCAGGCTCCGCTCCCACATCATCGTCGTCTCCTGCATTGCCGCCTACTAGTACAACACTACCATCGATGACTTCGACGCCCAGTCCGTCGACTCCCACCTCCAGCCCATTGCCCACGCCGAACAGCCCACATCTCCACCACCGTCCCATCATGATCTTCCCACCTGGAATCATGATGCCTTCGTATGCGTATGCGTATTCGATGTCCGTCCATTCCAGGTGCTCGGATATCGAGTATGATTCCTCCATGTGCTCGATTTCGTCGACCGTGAAGTGCGAGCCGTCACGCCATGCTGGATTGGAGGACAGCTTGGTGACTAGGTGGCCTTGTAAAAACTTCTCGGCAACGACGGGGTCGAGGTCGGTGGTGTTTCCTGCGAATAAGGCTTGCGCTTGCGCTGGGGTGACACCGTTGACGGTGGAAGTGGCGGCTGCTGCTCCGGCGACTTGGGGCGTGATTGCCGTCCAGAATACGCCACCGTATTCTTCGGCGCTGTGTTCGAGGACACGCAGGAGATAGGTTGTGTTAGGCTTGTAGAGGACCATGGTGATCCTTTGCCAACCTGGGATACCTTCCTGTGGTTTGATGTGGTGTATTAGGCCCCGGATGCGGAGGGCCAGGTATGGATGGTGTTTGGGAAGTGAAGGGGGCGGATGTGAGGCCTTCCGATCGGAGCTGCAGTCGACTATGTTTGACATGAGCTCAACGAATGGTGCTATTCCACGAATGTGACGAATCGTCTCGAAGGACGGATCAAATGGTGAGGGAATGGTATTGGCGAACGCGGGAATGGCAGAAAATAGTGGTGGCCAGTAGCAGACATTGTCGTCAGTGCTGGCGACCCTGAATTTGAGCGCCTGAGGTAGGTCAGCAAAGTCGCATTGAGTGGGGACGAAGCAACACACCATGGGGTCGATCGAGGCCCAATCTTCAGCACAACTTTGTCTCTCATCCAGATCCTCTCGCTTCTTCGGCCATGGGTGTATGCAACTGTAGTGACCATACCATACTTGTGATATGTCACTGTCCGCTACCAGTAGTGGCTTGTTCCACTTCCTGGGCGCGTGCTTCAACTTTACCAAACCTTTAGCCATAGCAGCATACGTATTTTCGCCCATTGTACTCTGATTCAGGAAGTTGCCTGACGTGTCATCGATAAGATGTCGGTGCCAGAAATTTCGGATGTGGAGCAAGGTATGCATGTCCAGATCATACTTCACAGCTGGTGGCTTGGGAGAAGGTGACCGAAGTTTCGGAAATAATGAACTTTTGAATGGTGGGGGAGATGGAGTTTCCTGTTCTTCGTCAGGCAAACGAATGTACAATGCCGTGAACGGCTGATTCCAATTATAAACTTGGACCAGGTCGTAATTGTCTCGGCTCGAGCTGATGTGGTGTGCCATACGGGACTGGTGGTTCAATAGCAGATGGGAGAACAGAACTTGCAGCGTGTCGAAGAGGGGATGAGGTTTTCCATACTTGAGGCGAAGCTGTGCGAATAACGGCGACGAGAGGAATGTTGCCATCCAGGGCGAGCTCCCTGGGACGGCAAAAGCCGCGAGGTTTCGAGATTCTAGCGCTGCGGGGAGATGGTGTTTGGATTTGTTGTAAGTCTCTGCGAGTTGTGGTAAGCATGAGATAGATGAATATCCGCAATATCAGCGGGTAACATGATTGACGTAACGTGAGCATCAGTTGATCGTCCATCTTTTAGCGTACGAGGCGGGCACCATGGGAGAACGCGTGCTTCGTGTTTAGTCACATGTGTCACCGACTGCTGCAAGAAGAGAACCAAGTGCACATACCAAGAACCATATCTCTCAACACTTCCAATTGCACTCGAGCTCTTTTGTCCTTGCCATCTTCGAATGTACGGAAGTGACGAAGCACAAACCTGCGCAACTGATACGCAACGCGAAAGTCAAATGGTCCTGCAACGATGGGATGATCATACTTTGCAAGAAATCTCGCCTTCCAGACTTCTGACTTCTCCGAACCGAGGACTTTTGCGAAGGTAGTACATGCCAACATCAGGCTGTGAAAGTCGCTGTCACTGTCCACATTGGCAGCTATCTTCTGTAGGATCTGTGCTATATCAGTATTCGTGGCAGAAATGACAGGAATAGCAGTACTTCTGTAGGCAATTTCTCAAATTGTGATGGATCTCCAGCCATAGTTTCGTGAAGTGCCTTCTTGGGAGCTTTATTACGTCCAACCTTGGAGTCGTCATAGTCGTCAAAATCCTCGTGTGAGCTCGACGACAGTCTTTTCCGCTTTCTTATAGAGGCAGAAGAGGTGGGGATGCTGGGCGTGTAAGGATGATCTATGTTAGACATCGCGATATCCTCGTCATCACCTATATCTAGATCCATGTCCTCAAGCAGGGATGGAACGTCACTTAGCTCGCTATCACCATCGTCGTCAAGACTAATATTCATGGCATCCATTGACATTCGTACAGAAGGGAGGTCCATGAAAGGCCGAGATGACGAGACAGTGCCTAGCAGAGAGAAGACGCGATATTGGTGAGACAATTTGCGAGAAGACGAGTCTTGCTGGACCGTTTATAAGAAAGGCCGACTAGAAACAGCCAGAGCAAGACCCAGATAGAGGAGAATAGGAGATGCAAGATTGACAGAGTCAGATCGACAAAGTGAGATTCACCAGACAAGATTCGTGAAGTCAGACCGGTTCATATAAGATCGGCTCCGAGCATGTGGAGTGAATCGAGATGCGCGCTGAGAACAGCTCTTAAGGTCCAGCAGACGTGTGTTACCTTTACAGACACAGGCGAGCTGCATATATCCAGGACGTAAACACGAACCTAATAGATGCCAGGACATCTAGTCTGCCGGTGTTTCAATTTGTGTTCCATAAATGCGATACCCCATGGTTCCGACGCTTTATAGGAACATCGCAATGAAAGGCATAGCGCAAGCTGCCGCATAAGGTGCTTGAGTGTATGCTGCACCATTTGATGACGCACCGACTGCCGCAGAAGTCGTCTGAGACGACTCCGAACCAGTTGTTGCTGTTGGCCCAACACCTCCAGCTGCTGAGCTCGGCGAAGACCCTGAAGCCGCCTGATCTCTGGTAATCAAGTATATCTCGCCTGATGCATCCGACGAAACGAATATCCGCCCTTGCTGGTCGATGGCAAGGCCAACAGGGCGGAAGCAATTGGTTGGACACTCGTCGTTGTCCGCATTCGACAGAATGTCTGTGGCCGCAGTCGTGCTGGTCAAGGGCTCAGTCGGGAAGCCGCTCGAATCGAAGTGCACAGTGGAGACCTTGTAGCCTACAGGTGATGTTCGATCCCTGCATTGTCAGCTCATACTTCACTTCAACATCGGTATAAGCTTACCAACTGCCATGGAACGTAATCCATGCTTCCGTGCCGCTATTGTTGAACTTGATATCCAATGGCGCCATGTGAGCTCCAAAAACCAATTGTGGGGCAACTTGCGTAGCACAGAAAGCATCTGTCCTGTTCTCGTTGTTTGTGTCAGGGCTGGCATCAACCCCAAACTGACTGCCAACGGTGAGGTTACCATTGTTCGGCAGCTCACTAGGGTTCCATGCTGCGAAGCACCATGGATAGCCGAAGTTCTGTCCCTGCTCGGCGTACTGTGTTCCGTTCAGATAACCAAAGAAGTTCAATTTCTCCGCTGGATTGTTCT
>Ga0210040_10003962_pt1 | contig 19623 bp, 17 predicted proteins | sample CryGeyCG12114_NA_FD_185462 | JGI IMG/M metagenome (GOLD analysis project Ga0210040, IMG submission 185462) | Groundwater microbial communities from aquifer - Crystal Geyser CG19_WC_8/21/14_NA (SPAdes) (version 2) | ecosystem: Environmental > Aquatic > Deep subsurface > Groundwater | place: USA... | reverse complement strand
CTTCTACAGGCGGTTTTTTACGCCCGCGACACGGCGCGATGTTAGCCGCAGTTTTGTGAGATCGCTTACAGCCATAGCGATCCCGTCGCGTCAACAACCGAACACCCGATGGGTGCAACTCGCGGTATAAGGACGCATGTAGCGTTGCCAGTTCACTGTCCAATAGGGAAGGGGTGCGCCAGGAGGCGATGAGTGCCTTCCTGCGATTGGACTGCCCGCGATGACTGGTCCGGTTGCATAGTATTGATGCGCGCCTTCGATGCGAGCCGTGGCGGAGGCTGAGCATAGCGGAACCGGGAGGCCAAGCTGGCATCTTGATGGCTTCCGGTGCTGGTGGACAATAACCAAGGCTGCTGTGCGGGCGGGCACGGTTGTAATGGTCCCCCCACCAGCCGGTGACGATCCGCACCTTCTCGATACTGTAGAAGATCTCGCCGTTGAGCAGTTCGTCGCGCAGGCGAGCATTGAAGCTCTCGATATAGCGGTTCTCCAAAGGACTCCCTGGCTTGATATACAGGGTGATGACGCGAGACGACCGAGCCATTCGCGCACCGCGTTGGCGACGAACTCGGGGCCGTTGTCGGATCTGATAGGCTCGGGCGGCCCGTGCTCGATGAACAGCTCGGTCAGCACATCGATCACGTCATTCGATCGGAACGCCGTAGCGGCACTATCGCCAGACACTCCCGGCTGAACTCGTCGATGATGTTGAGCATCCTGTATTTGCGGCCGTTGTGCGTTTTGATCCTCGAGGAAGTCGTAGAACCAGACATGCCCACGATGCTGCGGGGCAACCGGATGCACGATCCCTCGCCCAACCACAGCCGCCGACGTTTGGTTGCCTCGTCGGCACTTTGAGACCCTCCCGCCGCCAGATACGCTCCACCGCTGATGGGCTGACCTGCCAGCCGGCATGACCCAGCAATGCATGGATGCGACGATAGCCGTATCGGCCAAATCGTTAGCCAGCGCGACGATGTCGGCCGTCAGGCGCTGCTCGTCGGCATCATCCTTCAGGCGGTGACGTTGCGTCGAGCGATGCTGGCCAAGCACCCGGCAGGTCCGCCGCTCCGATACCGACAGCGCGCAACGGACCTGCTCGATCTCATGGCGACGGGAGTGGCTCAAAAAGTCAGCTTCGGCGCTTCTTGCACGATCGCCTTATCGAGTGGGAGATCGGCCACAACTTCTTCAGGCGCGTATTCTCCCGCTCCAGATCCTTCATCTGCCGCGCCTGATCGATCTTCAGGCCGCCATATTCCTTGCGCCACCGGTTACAGCGTCTGCTCCGCTATGCCTATCTGGCGACAAGCCTCGACAGTTGTTGCCCGGGGCGACAAGCACATCCACCTCTCGCAGCTTCGTAATAATCGGCTCCGGAGTAAACCGTCGACGTCCATACCATTCTCCAACTCTCAGGCCCCAGCGGCTCTCTTCAGAATTGGACAAGTTTGTTCGGGCAGACCAGCGGATACACCCGAAGTTGATCTTCCATCGCATCGAGCTTGGCCAGGATCGCCTTTGCCTGATAAATGTTATCGATCGATAGCGGTTTGGCTGACGGTGCAGGACCCTCACATTGATGCTCAGACCGAGCAGACAACATCTCACCCGACTTTGAAGCGGCGAACGCGCGGCGCGCGCAAGAGCACCGCCAGCTCATCGGACGATGTCGATCCTGCAGATCACCACGTGCTTGATCTTGCGATGTTGATCAAACGACGCGGCATAGAAAGTCGCATCGTGATCGAGGGCATGTCCGTGATCCGAAAACCCGATCGCGCTCTGGTCGACATGACCGCCAAAGCGCATGTTTACCTTCAAGCCTTCACGAATGGGCGCGGTCTTGATCGCAAGCAGGTGGCTGCACGCTTCAGCGTGCACCCTGAAGACGTCAGCCGGTTTCTGCCACTGGCCTTCCTCTCGCCCAAGATCGTTGATGCGATCCTTCGGGGTCGCCAGCCGGTTGATCTTTCGGTTCGACATCTCGCCCGGGCCATCAACCTTCCCATAGCCCGGGCAGATCAGGTTGGTCCTCTCTCGTCCTGATCTAAAGCAAACGCGCCATCTAGGACGTCTTCCTGCCGATGGTGTATACTGCCGAGTTGTTCAGTCCATGACATCACCATCATCCAAGCCTCAGCAAGGACGACTTAGTGGTCCGGGGAAAGGGCTATCTGGGACAACCGTCCCGAAACCGCATAATTCTCAGGCAGAGAAACGCTAACGTCCCACTATCCCGGTCTCGGAAGCGGCTAAGTCCCCGGAAAGGCGACACCTTCTTGGTGTCACCAATATGCCGGGGAGAAATGGGACTGGATGGTGGTGGAAGCAGTCTGTTGCCAACCATTCTCAACTCAGCCTTATCGCTGTTTGCCGGGAATTTTCAGGGAATGCACCTATTAGGAGGGTCTTAGCGCGTCTTACTTACCGAAAAGGCTTACCCTTAGCAGCGGATTGCAAGATTGTTCCCTGCTCTGATTAACAGGGAAAAAGCTAGCCTGGTGATAACAGCCGCTGCAGGGTTGGTGAGAAGCACTGCGGAACTAAGCTGACCCTGCCAGCCATCTTGTGCGCCTGTCTCAGGTAGGCTTGCTAACATCCTACCTAAAACCCCGCGCGCCCTTCTGGCGCGGGTCGCATCAATCCCGAGCCATTGTGAGGCGTGTGGATCGGGCGTGAGCGCCCACGAGGGTTGAGGCACCTGTCCCGATCAATTTTCGTAAGACAATGATTGCATTCATCCTTCAGCCTATCGGGGAGCGGTCGTATAAGGCCTAGAGAAGCAGGCGAAGCGAACCTTGGCGCGGGAGATTTTGGACGGCGTGACGATGCATGTGCTGCGACACACCTTCGCCTCTGTCGCTTTTCGACTTGCGATACTCTGACGCCACTTGTCGGGTCTGTTCTGTGAGCGTGCCGTTAACGTATCACGTCGCGCAATGTCCACGGACCTGATGCGGCTTTAATGGAAGCTCCTGAAGCCGCGAGTTAATTGACGGCCAGCCAGCTTACGCGCACGTCGGTCTAGTTGTGGTCTGTCCGTCGGCTTGAACGCCCTGCAGAGCAGCAATCTGCCGAGACGCAGGATAAACATGATGTACAAGAACTTACGCCGCCGCATGTCAATTATGTGCAATTGGGATTGACCTTCCCACCAAGTTTGGCAACATCACGCACGGATGAGTGATGTTTGATAATGTCAAGTAAACTTGGCGGCCTGAACCAATCTCCTACGTTGCGGTCCGTCGCCTGGTCGCTCGATAGACAATCGCCAGCAGCCGAAATTGTCTCTACGACGCGAATGGCTCCGCTACTTTGAGACTACTCTTCCAAGCGTATCACGATGACCGCTAGGGACATTCAATGCAACGCTGGTGTAGAGCCGGATGCTTCGACTGAGCTCAATGAGATGCGAACATGTTGTCGAGTTGGCTGGCATGATGAGCCAGGTCACCCGATCAGGTGAAGCCCCGGTTCCAGCGCATTGATCAAGATGCCGCAGCATATCGTCGTGATCGTACAAGGGGCGTGGGGATCAAGTGCTGCTTGGGAACCCATCGCCAACCGTCTGCGTGGGTGCGGTTTCGGTGTTCACGTACCGAACTTGTCCGGGCTGGGGAAGCGCCGCCACATGTTCCATGGTGGCATCAATCTCGACACGCATGTCAGCGACGTCGCAGGAATGGTCAACGCCGAGCAACTAGATCGCTTCGTTCTGGTCGCGCATTCCTACGGGGGAATGATCGCGACAGTCCTCGCCGAGGTGATGCACGAGCGCATCGCGTCTACGCTTTTCCTGGATGCTTTCCTGCCGACGGACGGTAAATTGGTGTTCGATCTGCTCGGCCCTGAAGCCACTTGCGCGAATATAGCGGCTGCGGGTGCATTCGGCGGCATCGGAGTGCCACCTCCTGATCGCCACGCCGCGCGTGTTCCTTCCGAGATGCTGCGCCATCTAACAACTCGTTCGCCGCAACCCATCGCTACCATGATCCAACGTCCAAGGCTGTCGAACGCGATTGGACGGATCCAGCGCCGGCTTTATGCGCCTGCACAAATCAATCAAGCCCCGGTCTTTGCTCGAGCAGCCGCGCATGCGCAAGCGACGGGCTGGGCGCTGAGACCGCTCGAAGACGGTCACATGCTGCACCTCGAGATGCCGGAAGCTGTGGCATCCTTGATCGCCAAAGTCGTTGAAGCGAACGATACCTAGTTCGATGTGGGAGAAAAGAACATGAAGAAAAAGATCAGAGCTGCCGTCGTGAGCGATGGAAACGTGATCACCCTGCGAGAGCTTGATCTAGAAGGCCCAGCGCCTTACGAGGTGCTCGTAAAGATCGTTGCAACCGGTGTTTGCCACACCGATTTGAAATGTGCCGAAACTGACATCCTTGTGAAAAAACGCCCGGTCGTGCTGGGTCACGAGGGGGCGGGGATCGTTGAAGCCGTGGGATCCGCGGTGAGCGATTTGCAGCCGGGCGACCATGTGGTCATGACCTTTGCTTATTGCGGAAATTGCCGGAGCTGCCGCCAAGCGGAGCCGGCTTATTGCTACGGCCAGTTTCCGTTGAACTTTTCCTGCGAGCGGCCTGCCGGGGGGCCGTCCTACCTCTGTGAGGAAACGACCGAAATTCATGGGGACTTCTTCGGCCAGTCCTCCTTTGCAACCTATGCGATTGGTTCGGAACGCAACGTGATCAAGGTTCCTGATGACGTTCCAATTGAGATTCTTGGTCCTCTGGGCTGCGGCATCCAAACCGGTGCCGGCGCGGTGCTGAACGATTTCAAGGTTGGTCCGGGCGATACGATCGCCATTTTTGGTGCAGGCAGTCTCGGCTTGAGCGCAGTGATGGCCGCGCGTTATGCGGGTGCCGCCAAAGTCGTCGCGGTGGACCGCGTGCGCGCCCGCCTGGACCTTGCACTTGAGCTCGGTGCCGATGCAGTTGTAGATGCAAGCGCCACCGATGCTGCCGCCGAGATCATGCGGCTTACCAGCGGCGAGGGTGTAAACTACGCGCTCGATACAACTGGGGTCGCCAGCGTCATGAAGCAGGCGATTAACGTGTTGGCGCCGCGTGGCACCTGTGGCTTCGTAACCGCTCCGAGCAGCGGCGAGGATCTTGGCGTGCCTGTTCGCAATTTGCTGCTCGGACGAAAGGTGCGCGGCATTGTGGAGGGAAACAGCAACCCAAAGCTGTTCATTCCCTTCCTGATTGATCTTTATAAGCGCGGCCATTTCCCGTTTGACCGCCTCATCCGCTTTTATCCTTTCGAGGCCATCACAGAGGCGTTTGCCGCGGTTCATCGCGGTGAAACGATCAAGCCGGTGCTGCGTATCGCGGAAGCGGCTTAAGCCGCTTCTCCGGCGCGCATCGTTTCGGGGGCGAGCGCTCGTCCCCGGATCAGGTCGGCTGCTTTTTCCGCGATCATGATGGTGGGTACATTTGTGTTGCCGCCTGGCTCTTCCGGCATGACCGAGGCGTCCACAACACGCAGACCCTCAATGCCGCGCACGCGCAAGGTAGGGTCCACGACGCTGTCTTCATGGGCTCCCATCGCGCAGGTGCCCAATGCATGCTGGCGTACATGACCCGTCTGCCGAATTACGGCTTCCAGATCGGCGTCGCTGCGCACATGATCGCCGGGGAAGATCTCGCCGTCAATCAAACCCGCCTGCGGTGCTGTGTGGTAGATCTCACGGGTGAGCCGCATGGCCCGGATCATGTCGTCCATGTCGGAGGGTTCGGTGAACAGGTTAAAGCGGATGCGAGGGCTTGCCTCCGGATCTGCGGAGGCGAGCTTCACCCAACCGCGCGAGCGGGGATACAGCGTGCCGACCCGTGCCGTAAAGCTGTGGACGGGAGGTGCCGTCAATCCGGCAAACCACAGCTTGGCGTCGTTAGCGACTGCCGAGCAAACGAGCTGCACGTCGGGACGATCGAGATGCGGCATCGACTTGGCGAAGATCACGGCAGCGGCCCCGTTGTTGACGAATGGGCCGCGCCTGAAGAGATGCCAGTTCAGGCCGGAAAGGCCAGCACGATCAAGGCGCATCTGCTCCAGGAACGTGTCATTTCGAGCCGACTTGAAGATCGCGAGCATGTTTGGGTGCTCGGCAAGGTTGCTGCCGACCGCCGGGCTGTCGTGGACCGGTTCGATCCCAAGCGCGCGGAGGTCGTCTGCGGGGCCGATGCCCGAAAGCATGAGGATCTGCGGCGATTTGTAGGGTCCTGCTGAAAGGATCACTTCAGCGTCTGCATAAACCTGGTGCATTTGACCGTTCCGTCGATATTCGATCCCAATGGCACGCTTTTTCTCGATCAGGATCCGGCGCGTCACCGCGCTCGTGATTACCGTCAGGTTGGGTCGGGCAAGAGCAGGGCGCAGATAGGTCGTGGCCGTGCTCTGCCGTACGCCGTTGCCGATTGCGAGCTCGATGCGGCTGACGCCTTCCGTATCGACGGCATTGTAATCATCTCGGACAGTCAGCCCCCACGCGGCAGCGGCTTCTTCAAGCGGCGTGTAGAGCATTTGGGGGTGCCGAGCCTGCATGACCTGGATCGGTCCGTCGCCCCCATGGTATCGGCTTGGTCCGCGCCAGCTTGATTCAAGACGTTTGAAATAGGGAAGAACTTCGGCATAGCTCCAGCCGGTCAGTCCGTTCTGGCGCCACTCATCATAATCGCGCGGGTTGCCACGCGCGAAGATCATGCCGTTGATCGAGGACGTGCCCCCGAGCGTGCGACCTCGGCGTAGCGGTATTCTTCGGCCGCCAAGTCCTGGCTCCGGCTCGGTTTCGAATGTCCAGTTGTAGCGCCGGTTGTGGGACATCATGACGAAGGCGATCGGCAACGCCAGCCAGGGATGCCGGTCGCGACCGCCTGCTTCCAGCAGGAGTACCTGCTTTGTGCCATCCTCGGACAGCCGGTTGGCAAGGACGCACCCTGCCGACCCGGCGCCCACAATGATGTAGTCGAAGGAAGATGTGGTCATGCCGCTGTCCTGAACAGCTCCAGTGCAAGGACTTGCTGAAGTGCCCTCGGTCAACCCGCTGGGGGGATATTAGCGATACGGATGAATTCGCGCCAATCCTTGACGGACTTCGCTAGCAGTGCCTGCGTTTCAGCCGGTGTGCTGACAAACGGATCGCCGCCAGAGCGGTTGAGGAATTCAACCGTGTCCGGCTGCTTCAGGATATCGGCATACCAGCCATTGATCCGATCCACAATGGGTTGTGGTGTGCCTGCAGGCACGGCGACAGCCCACCAGTTGGTGATGTCAACGTCGATGCCGCTTTCCTTCAACGTTGGAAGGTCCGGCACCGCTTTCAGGCGTTCACCGCTTGCCACCGCCAGAATGCGCAGCCGTCCCTCGCGCTGCTGTGCGAGCCCGAACACCGGGTCAACCGCGCCGAAGGCAAGGCGTCCCGACATCAGGTCGTTAAGCGAATCCGGTGCGGACTCATACTTGACCTGCACCGTCTGCAAACTGGCCCGGCTTTTGTAGAGTTCGCCGAGCACCATGCCCGAATTGGCGGCGGCGCCGTACGTCGCCTTGTCCCCTTGCGCCTTCAGGTGATCGGTCAAGGCCTTGATCGTCTGGAATTCGCTGGATGCAGGAACCACGATCATGAAGGCTTGGCGATTGATCGTGCCGACCATTTGAAGGTCTTTTTCCACGTCGATCGGCGGCTGCTTGAAACGGGATGGGATCGAAGCAAAGGTCGTGCCTGCGTCCATGACGATCGTGTAGCCATCAGTCGGCCGCCGCGACACATATTGCGCGCCGATGCTGCCGGCCGCTCCCGGCTTGTTTTCCACGACCACTGTTTGCGCGGTGACCCCCTTCAGCTTCTCCGCGAAATAGCGGACGAGAATATCTGCGCCACTCCCTGGTGGGAATGTGCAGATCAGATGAATGTCCTTGGTTGGATAGGTATCTTGAGCATGCGCACTGAAGGGCAGCATCGCCGCCAACGCTAGTCCAAATACGGACCGTCGTACCAACTTCATGTCAAACTCCCTCCTTTTGACGGCGGGCGTCCTCCGTGACATCGTCACCGCCCGCTGTTTGATTAAGTTGTACGACGTTTGATAACCTTAAACGGGAAAGTAGGCAAATGAGGATCTTCCGCGCTCCCACTCTCTATGTTCAAGGACCCGGCGCTCTTTCCATAACGGGGGAAAGAGCATCCGCATTAGGCCGCAACCTGACGGTGATCGGCGATGCAATGGTGTTGCCTGGTATCCAGGGAATGCTGAATGAGACCCTGAAGCGTCAGGACATCTCCGCCACCATCGTGCCCTTCTCCGGCGATGTGACGTATCGCGCGATGGACGGATTGGCTGCACAAGGGCGGCTGAACAAGGCAGACGTGATCGTCGGCGTCGGGGGAGGGCGGACGCTCGACGCTGCAAAAGGCGCATCCCGCCGGCTCGGACTTCCTTTCGTCAGCGTGCCAACCGCAGCTTCGACCGATGCGCCCGCAACGCGCGGCATCGTGATCTATGACGAGGCTCATACCATGGTGGCAGTGGAGCAGATGGACGACAATCCAGCCTGCATCATCGTCGATACCGCTCTGATCGCGGCCGCACCTGCAAGGCTTCTGCGCGGCGGGATCGGTGACGCGCTGACGGCGAAATTCGAGGCCGAAGGCTGTTTGGCGGGGACGGGCTTTACAAAGGCTGGCACGCGACCGCTCAGGACGGGTTTGATCCTTGCGGAAGGTCTTTATCGTACGCTTCTCGATTTTGGCGTTGAGGCAATGGCCGCAGCTGGCACAGGTGAACCCACGCAGGCCTTGGAGAACGTGGTCGAGGCCGTGCTGTTCATGAGCGCCGTTGCCTTCGAAAATACCGGCCTGTCCCTTGCGCATGCTCTTGCAACTGAGCTTGGCGTAGTGGGGTCCATCCGCGCAGCTTCGCTGCACGGGGAGCATGCCGCTTATGGCACTTTGGTGCAGGCGGTGGCCGAACAACGCGCTGAGAAGGAGATCGCTGAACTGATTAGCTTTATGGATGCGATTAACATGCCACGCAGCCTTCGGTCGCTGGGTTTGAGCGCATATGATGAGGCGCAGACGATCGCTATGCTCGCCGAACGATCTGCTGCCAGCCCGATGCTCTTGAACCTCGCCAAGCCGCTCGATGGCGGCGCGGTCCTGCGCGCCATTGTCGAGGTCGAGGCGCGTGCCGCCAAGCCCCTCGACCCTGAGCTCGTTCGGAGCTAATTTGCCGAACTCGAACGTGGCGCAGGAATGATATGAAGCGAAGTGACAAGAGTGAGGATTGGACCCAGCGTCGCATCCAGTCCATTGAAGTTGGCTTTCAAGTCATCCGCGCGATGGAGGCCGCCGAAGGTGCCTTGCCGCTGCGCGACATCGCAGCGGCTGCCGGAATGCCGGCAAGCAAGGTGCATCTTTATCTCGTCAGCTTTGTTCGCGAGGGAATGGCCTACCAAGATCCCGCAACCGGGCACTATGGCCTCGGTCCGTTCGCCATCCAGCTCGGCCTTTCTGCAATCCGGCAGCTCGATGTGGTTGAGCTTGCTCAGGCGGAGCTTATCAGCCTGCAGCAGACGCTTGGTTTCGCGAGCTATTTGTCACTCTGGGGCGATCGGGGTCCAGGCATCGTTTCAAAGGTCGATGGGCAGCGCCAGGGTTCGTTGGCGGTGCGGTTGGGATATGTCCTGCCGCTTCTAAGTTCTGCGACCGGGCAGGTCTTTATGGCCTATCTCGATGATTCTGAGACACGCGCCGTGCGCGAAGAGCAAATGGCATCCGGATCCAACTCTGATCAGGCTGGCGCCGATCTCGACCTTATTGCGCGTACCGTGCGCAAGCAGGGCTACTCAATGACGATCAACAACATCAATTCGAGCTTCGCCGCCGTCTCTGCTCCGGTGCTTGGTTTCAACGGCCGCATCGCCGCCGCGCTTACGGTGCTCGGGTCTGAACGGCTCTTAACGGGCGCAACAAAGAAACCCACGATCGAGGCGGTTTGCAGTGCAGCCCGGCATCTGTCTGCGCGGTTGGGTTTCGTGGATCGTGGCGAGGCCGCAAAAACATCAAGCGTGTAGCCTGGTAGGTTAACGGCACCTCCAAGAGGAGCCGCTATACAACGCTTAGGTCAAGCTGTTTCGGCCGCCTTGCGCAAACCAGCAATCATGGAGCTGTTCAGCAGGTATTGACGGGCCTTTATAGGGTCGGCTGCGGTTTGGCGCAGTTCCTCCTGGCGCTGGCGGCGGATTTCAGGATCCTGCTCCTCCAGCGTCCGCTTGTTGCGGATCGTTTGCGCCTGAACGAAGTCGATGTTCGTTTGACGTCGCTGCCGGACATAGCGTTCAAGCAGCGAATCCGCGTCATCAGTCCTGCCATGCCAAATAGCAGACAGCTTCTCGGCCAAGTTCATGGCGTCATGTACGGAGCTGTTAAGACCCATTCCGCCCAGCGGGTTATTGATGTGCGCTGCGTCGCCGACGAGGATGAGGCGGCCAACGCGGAAGGTCTTGGCGACGCGCTGATGCACCCGGTAGATGCTGCGATAGGGGATCTCCGCATCGGCAAGTTCAGGCAAGAAGCCAGCCAGCTTGCCCCGCACAAACTCAAGATCGATGGCCTGCTCGTCCGAGATCTCGGGCCCTATGGGAAAGGCAATGCGCCAAAGGCCGTTTCCGCCATGGTGGGGCATCTTGAAGATTGCGCACCACTCGGTGGGATCGGCGATATAGGCGTTGAAGGCATAACCATGTGGCGCAAGGTCGTATTCGGTGCTTGCCACCAGGAAGCGTTCTGGCCAGGTAAAGCCTTCAAATTCCACGTCTAACTGGCGCCGAACGCCGCTTCGCGCGCCGTCGGCGCCGATCAGGTAGGAGGCTTCGATCACGCGCGGTCCGTCCGGTCCTTCCACGGTGACGTAAACACGGTCGCCGTTGTCATCAGCCGAGATGAAGCGCGTCGAGAAGTGGAAAGCGGTGTTCGGAAGCTGTGCCAGCCGGTCGCGGAGCACCGGCGTTAGCTTGTGCTGTTCGCAGTGAAGACGATAGGGATAGGGTGTGTCTTCGGCCAGGAGACCGAGATCGAACTCGGCGATCAGCCCCTCCTTGCGGTCGCGCATCTGCCATTTGTCGACTTTGATGCCCTTGGCGCGCATGATCTCGCCAATACCGAGTTCGTCAAACATCTCCACCGTTGGCGGATGGAAGGACCCTGCACGCAAATCAATCGGCAATTCCGGTTCGGCTTCGATCACGATGACCGGAACGCCCTCCTGAGCAAGGGCAACGGCGGTGGCAAGGCCGCCAGGACCAGCGCCCGCGATCAAGACTGGAAGTGTTTCCTGCATGTTTTCCTCCATCCGTGATGCGCGGCATTGAACATTGCCGCGGACATTCGAAGTCGTTCTTCTGCTTGTTCTAGCTGACAGCCGGCGCCAGCAGGGGCACACGAGTTACGGGGTTGAAGGCCAGCAGAAGCTTGTCGAGCGCGAATAAAAAGGCGCGCTGCTCCTGTGGGTCGAGCGGTGAGAGCAAGCGGAGCCGCGCCCGCTCCATTGCGGAGCCACCTTGCTCGATAAGAACAAGCCCCTCGGGCGTAACCGAGAGTGCACGGCGGCGACGATCCTTATCCACGACCGTTCGCTTTATCAGCTGACGTCGTTCAAGCAGCGCGACCACCCCTGCCGTGGTTGAGCGGTCCAGTCCAAGCAAACGAGCCAACGTGATCTGCTCGATGCCCGGGTTCTCGCGCAGGATCACCAGCGCGCCGAACTGGGTGGTTGTGAGGTCAATCGAGCCACATTCTTCTTGGAAAATGGAGATGCGATCTGGTTGCAGCGCCGAATTTTAAAACCCGGGCGCTCATAGATATCGGCAATACCTGGCGTGTTCTTCATGGTCTTCCGACGCTGTCGAGCACTTATCTCATCGCACGTATCAGGCTGCCTGTCAAATCTATCAGTACACTGACGAACATCGAGGGCTTTGTCTTTCCAACCCGTTGACGCAGCCCAAGAGGGTCGTTAGGTTACCTAACGGTATGGCAAGCAGACGCTCGCCTTTTTGATCTGGGAGGATCGAGAGATGCATGATCACCATAGCCCGATTGACGAAGCCACACGCTCAAAGCGGCAGGCCTTTTATGATCGGCTGAAGCCGCATGGTATGGCCCCGCTCTGGGAAGTGATGAAGGGCATGCTGCCGCCGGAGCCGACCTCCAAAGCCACGGCCCACCGCTGGCGCTACGAAGACATCCGTCCGCTGCTGATCGAATCCGGTCACTTGTTGACCGCTGCCGAAGCCGAGCGCCGTGTTCTCGTGCTTGAGAATCCAGCCTTCCCCGGCCAATCCCGGGCGACCTCGACGCTTTATGCCGGTATCCAGGTCATCATGCCGGGCGAGGCCGCTCCGGCTCATCGCCATACCCCTTCAGCACTGCGCTTCATGCTCGAAGGTGAGGGTGCTTATACTGCCGTCGGCGGCGAGCGCACGACGATGCGCTATGGGGACTTTGTGATCACCCCATCCTGGGCTTACCACGACCACGCCAATGAGGGCACCGAGCCGGCGGCTTGGCTCGACGGCCTGGACGTGCCAATGATTGCCTTCTTTGAAGCGGTCTTCCGCGAAGACTACAACGATGTTCAGCAGGAAATCACACGGCCGGAAGGCGACGCCTTGGCACGCTTCGGCTCGGGCCTGCTGCCCTTCAACGCCGGCAGCCGCTACGGCCTGACCACGCCGATCTTTAACTATCCTTATGAGCGAACACGGGAAGCGCTTTACAGGGCCTCCCGTGGTGAAGAGATCGATCCGCATCTCGGTACCACATTGCGCTACGCAAACCCCCTCGATGGCGGCTGGACGATGCCCACCATGTCGGCCTGGATGACCTATATTCCCAAAGGTCTCGAGACCGCCAGGATCCGTTCCACGGACGGGATCGTAATGTGCATCGCCGAAGGCAGCGGCACGATCACGATTGGCGACAAGCAGATGTCGTTCAGCAAGAAGGACGTAATTGCAGTGCCTGGCTGGTCGTGGCGCTCGTTCAAGCCGGCGGAAGACTGCGTCGTTTTCTGCTTTTCCGACCGTGTGGCGCAGGAGAAGCTTGGCTACTTCCGCGAAGAGCGGCAGCGGCCGGTTTGAGACGCGTTTATCCAAGATCGTTAGGGAGAGAATTTCGCCATGCGTTTTTGCCGATTTGACGACAACCGCCTTGGCGTTGTCGAGGGCGACCTCGTGAAGGACGTGACTGCCGTTCTGGACCAGCTACCGGCATTCCGCTGGCCGCTGCCCCACGGCGACGTCTTCATGTCCAACTTCAATAAGTTGCGACCGCAGATGGAAAAGCTGGCGCAAACAGCCGAAGGTAAACCGCTCTCGGCGGTTAAGCTGCTAAGCCCGATCGCCAATCCGGGAAAGATCATCGGTGCGCCGATCAACTACCGTGCACATCACCAGGAGGTGCTGGACGACAAGGCGCTGCATCACGGCATGACCATTAAGGGAATCGCCGAAGCCGGCGTTTTCCTGAAGGCCACCAGCTCGCTGGTGGGCGCTTCGGAAGGCGTTGTGGTGGACTGGAGTGACCGCCGAACCGATCACGAAATCGAACTTGCCGTGGTGATCGGCAAGCAGGGCTTCCGGATTTCGGAAGCGGATGCCCTTGATTACGTTGCAGGCTATGCAATCGGTCTCGACATGACGATCCGCGGACCGGAAGAGCGCAGTTACCGAAAGTCGCTCGACACTTTCAGCGTGCTCGGACCTTGGGTCGTGACTGCCGACGAGATCAGCGACCCCAACAAGCTGGACTTCGAACTCACCATTACCGGTAATTCGAGGCAGAAGTCCAACACGGACATGCTGGTCTTCAACGTCCAGAAGCTCATCGCATTCGCGTCAAAGGCCTATTCGCTTTACCCCGGCGACATCATCATGACGGGCACGCCCGAAGGCGTCGCGCCGGTTGCCGCCGGCGATACGATGCATGCGAGGATCGACCAGATCGGCGAGATGGACGTCAAGGTCTATGGCGACTGGACGAGCGTTGGTGCCGCCCGCGCATGAGTGAAGTGCAGCCGGACGAGGAAGCCGGAAACCGCTTCTTCGACGCGCTGTTTGGAATAAGGGTGCGCCGGCTGCAAAGCCTGTTCGGCGCCCATTGGCAACGCTGGTTCCGCGTCCTGGATGTTGGTGTAACGCCAGTCCAGGGCGGCGTGCTTCTTCTTGTCCGCAGCCATCCGGCCATCAGCCAGAATGCCTTGGCGCGTTTGATGAAGATCGAGCCGCCGACGCTGATGCAGGCGCTTGCGCCCTTGTTTGCGCAGCAACTCGTTTCGCGCCGTCGATCCGCTACTGACGGCCGCATCTTCGAACTCGTTCTCACCGACAGAGGCTTTGATATCGCGCAACGGGTGGAACAGCAGACGCCGCTGCATGAGCTCGATATTTTGCGTGGTCTTGATGGCCACGAACGCAGTCAGCTCCTTGCGTTGCTCGACAAGGCGATCCTGGGTGCTGAAGCTGCTCTTGCCGAACGCGAACTGACCCCATCGCGCATGCCGGACGAAGGCTGATCGAGTATCTGGATGGGATCGTCTAGCGGAAGCTCTCGGCGGTTGCCACGCAGTTGAGCAGGGCAGCGAGCTCTTTGCGCGAGGCGAAGGATGTTTCAGGGCCTGTCGATAAGAATGCTTTGACGCTGCGGATGGTCGCGACAGAATTGTTTGCAAGCTGCGTCACGAGCCGGTCGTTTTCTTCGTTCAGCGCATCGGGTGCCACCACCACTCCGATCAACCCGAGCGACTTGGCTTCGGCTGCGTCGACCGCGTCGCGTGTGAGGACCAAACGGGCGAGAGCGGCGCGTGGGATCCGGTCCGCCAACGCGTTCATAACCAGTGTCGGCGCGATGTCGTGGTTCATTTCCGGCACTTGGAAGCTGGCAGTGTTTGAAGCGATGGTGACGTCTGCAAGTGCTGCCAAGGCGCAGCCGACGCCGGCAGCACGTCCCTGCACAACTGCGATCGTGGCGACAGGCACCTCACGCAACACTTGGTAGAAGTCCAGCACGGGATCGGAAATCAGCTTTCGAAGATCCAGGGCTGTTGCCCGCGTTCCGGGCTTCGGCATCGCCGCACTTCGTCCGGTGCAGAAGTCATCGCCGGACCCGTGCAGCAGCACCACACGGATCTGGGGGTCGAGCGATCGCAGCGCGGCCGTAATGGCTTCCGTCATCGCGGGGGTAATGGCATTGGCCTGCTCGGGCCGGTTCAGCAGGATCTCCAAGACCCGGCCATCAAGTGTTCTTGTGATAGTGACCTCGTCGATCATGGCCGCTTTCTCCTCTTTCCGGCGCTGTGTAACCATTCCGGATGGCTGTGTCGTTTACGTCTTGCAACTGTTGAAGTTAGTTCAAAGCGCCATGGCCACTGATTTCAGCTCCGTATAGGCTTCAATGCCTTCGCGCCCGGACTCGCGGCCCCAGCCGGATTGCTTGAAGCCACCGAACGGCAAAGCAGGGTCTAGGCCCCCTCCGTTGACGCGCACCGTGCCTGCTTTCAGCTTGGCGGCCATTTTGTGTGCCGTTGAAAGATCCTTGGTCCACAAAACCGCACCAAGCCCGTAAGCCGAAGAATTGGCTTCGCGCGCGATGCGATCGAGATCGGCTTCCTCATAGGACATGGCGCATAGAACCGGACCGAAAATTTCCTCGCGCACCACATCCATGTCTCCCGTGGTGTCGGTCAGGATGGTCGGCTGCACGAAATAGCCTTCCGAGCCGATGCGCTGGCCGCCAACCCGCAACGTGGCGCCCTGTTCTTGGCCGGCGGAAATGTACCCCGAGATGCGCGCAAGCTGTTCCTCGCTCACAACCGGTCCCATCTGCGTTTCTGCGCTGAGACCAGGTCCCACTTTCAGCGTCGATGCGCGCGCGGCCACGCCTTCCAGCAGTTGCTCGAAAATGTCGCGGTGCGCGTAGAGTCGTGAGCCGGCGTTGCAGATCTGGCCGGAATTCGCAAAAATACTGCGCGCAGCCCCCTCGATCGCCTTATCCAGATCGGCATCAGGAAACACGATCACGGGCGTCTTGCCGCCGAGTTCCAGCGTCACCCGCTTGAAAGTGCCAGCCGCGGCCTTGATGATGATGCGGCCGACTTCAGTCGATCCGGTGAAGGTGATCTTGTCGACATCAGGATGTTCGGTGATCGCCGCACCGACCGTTTCCCCAAAGCCGGTGAGGATATTTACAACCCCTTCGGGGAAGCCGACCTCCTGGATCAGATGGCCGAGCCTGAGCGCCGTAAGGGGTGTTTGTTCCGCCGGCTTCAGCAGAACGGTACAGCCAGCGGCGAGGGCCGGGGCAATCTTGGCTACTGCCATCATCAAAGGTGCATTCCAAGGCACAATTTGGCCGACGACGCCGACCGGCTCTCGCACCGTGTACGCGTGCCAATTGCCCGGATTGGAGAGGCGCACCTGCTCGCCGTTGAGCTTCGTGGTCCAGCCCGCGAAATAGCGCAGAAGCTCGACCGAGTGGGGAATATCTACCATCTGCGCATCGCGCAGCGGCTTGCCGTTATCGAGTGTCTCAAGAAAGGCAAACTCATCCGCACTGGATTCCAGCGCATCGGCGAGCCGCCAGATCAGCTTCGCCCGTGCGGCCGGCGTCATGGTGGACCATGCGCCTTCCTCCAGCGCATGCCTTGCGGCCTTTACCGCACGGTCAACATCCTCGGCGCCTGCAGAGGCAATCTGCGCCAATGGCTTGCCGTTTGCAGGGTTGAGGGACGCAAAGGTTTCTCCCGACGCCGCATCGACCCACCGACCACCGATCAAAAGCCGGTGCCGGCTGTCGAGAAAGTTCTGAACCTCTGCAGGAATGGTTGCGTGCGCTGCGGCAATATTCATTGACGTTCCTCCGACCTGGCCCTCTCACGATGAAGCCAACTAATCCATTATAGACAAACCATATCGGACATTATAAAAATTGGAAGTCAGCTTGGGAGGAGCGTATGGAAAGAGAGATCATAGGCTTCGCGGGCTTGGGGAACATGGGTGGCGAGATGGCCAAGCACCTAGCCGGTGCCGGCTATCCGCTGGTCGTCTTCGACATTGACGCAGAACGACGCAACGCCTTTGCCGCACAGTGGGGCGCAAAAGCTGTCGAGACGCCCGGCGATCTTGCTGAGGCCACGGTGGTCCTCACGATGGTTCCGACCGGTGCAGTGGTGCGGGCGACCCTCCATGAAGGGGGAGAGCGCAGCCTGCTAAGTCGCCTTGCTCCGGGTAGCTTGGTGATCGATACGACCTCTTCGCCGCCGCAGAGCACGCGCGAACTCGGAGCAGTGTTGGCGCCGCGCGGCATTCATCTGATTGATGCTCCGGTCTCTGGCGGGCGCAAAGGCGCGCAGGAAGCTGATCTCGTTTTTATGATGGGTGGTGATGATCAGGCTGCGCTTGATCGCGCCGCTGCGGTGCTATCGCATTTGGGACGGCGCATTTTCCGATTGGGCTCTCTCGGCGCTGGCCACACGATGAAGTCGCTGAACAACTATGTGTCGGCGGCTGCTTATATCGGTGCTTGCGAGGCGCTGACTATCGGTGCCGCGCATGGGCTCGAACCTGCAGTCATGAACGACGTTTTCAACGTTTCCACAGCGCGTAGCTTTGCCACAGAGACGTCGATCCGTCGCATCATCGCAAAGGATGAAAGCCGCAACTTTGCGCTCGACCTCTTCACGAAGGACATCAAGATCGCCGCAGATCTCGGCGACGAACGGGGCATCCATGCGCCTTTGACACATCTCGCGCATGACCGCATGGCCGAGGCGCGTGATGCGATCGGGGGGCATGACGATCACACGCATGCCTTTGCTTTTTGGGCGAAGCAGAGGCGCGAAGGCTCGGCTGAAGGATGAATGCCGACTTCGACGTCGTGGTTATCGGCGCTGGCAGTGCGGGCTGCGTCGTTGCCAGCCGGCTGAGCGAGGATCCGTCCCTATCAGTCGCCCTCGTTGACGCCGGCGGGCGTGACCACACACAATTGACCCGCGTTCCCGCCGCCGTGCTTAAGACGCTTGGTCACCCACGCTATGACTGGCGGATGAAAACCGAGCCTGATCCGACGCGTGAAGGCCGTGTTGACCAGATTGCGCGTGGTCGTGTGCTAGGCGGCTCCTCTGCCATCAACGGGCTCATCTTTGTGCGTGGAACGGCAGCCGATTTCGACGGATGGGCTGCTGAAGGCAACGACGGATGGGAATGGAATAGCGTCTTGCCGCTGTTTCGCCGGATGGAGCGGATCGAGCTTCAAGACAATGCCGTCCGGGGTGGACTGGGACCGCAAGACGTTTCCTTTTCAAGCTACCGTCATCCGCTGACAGACACTTTCATCGAAGCCGCCGGGAAGCTTGGGCTGCCATTCAACAGCGACTACAATGGCGCGAGCCAGGAAGGTGTTGGCTATGTCCAGGGCACCATTCGGCGCGGCCGGCGCGTTTCCGCCTATGATGGCTACATCGCGCCAAATCTCAAGCGTCCAAACCTGACTGTGCTTCCACGCCATCACGCCATGAAACTGCAATTCGAGGGCGACAGGGCAACAGGTGTATGGGTTCGCCACAAAGGTGGCGAAAGCGTCATTCGCGCTCGCAAGGCAGTGGTTGTCTCGCTTGGCTCCTTCAACACACCCCAACTGTTGATGCTGTCCGGCCTTGGGCCGGCCGACGAACTGCAGCGGCATGGCATCGATCTGCGCCAACATATACCGGGTGTTGGTCAAAACCTCCTTGATCACACCGGGTTTCGCATCGTGGTCGAGGTCGATACCGACACAGCGAACAATCAGGCAAGGGGGCTGAACATCCCGAAATATCTTTGGCAATGGTTGCGCGGGGGCCAGGGACCTGTTGGCGCGGCATCCGCCGAAGCGATCGGTTTTTTTTGCTCCAGACCAGCTCTGGAGCGCCCTGACCTCCAGATCACCTTCTTTCCCTATGCCAGCGAATTCAACGCCAAGGGGCGCGCCGTGCTGAAGCGCCGGTCGCTCGCCTCACTCGGCGTGAACCTTAACTTTCCGCGAAGCCGCGGCAGCGTCACCCTTCGTTCAGCCGACCCATTTGATCCTGTCTGCATCAATTATCGGTTGTTTGAAGATGAGCGTGATCTCGATACGCTCGTGAAAGGCCTGCATGTGGCGCGTGCGATGGTGGACGAAGGACCCTTTGCGCAGCATGTGACTGATCGCGTCGCTTATCCGACGCCTGAGGCTGGGGAGCAGGGTGACCGTGATTTTGTGCGGCGCAATTCGCGAAGCTATATGCACCCGATCTCCACTTGCCGCCTGGGTACGGACGCAGATGCTGTTGTGGCGCCCGATCTTCGTGTGCATGGCGTCGAGAGATTGTGGGTCGCCGATGCCTCGATTTTTCCAAGCCACATCAGCGGCAACATTAATGCCACGACGATGATGGTCGGAGAAAAAGCGTCCGACATCCTGAAGCATGCACTCAGCCGCGCGTAAGTGCCAGCTGAGCATACGAAAAAGGCCGGCTCCTCACGAGCCGGCCTTTTTCGTACCTGAGGCGGGGACCTACTGCGGTTCGATCTTGCCGACCT
>Ga0210040_10003961_pt1 | contig 19628 bp, 8 predicted proteins | sample CryGeyCG12114_NA_FD_185462 | JGI IMG/M metagenome (GOLD analysis project Ga0210040, IMG submission 185462) | Groundwater microbial communities from aquifer - Crystal Geyser CG19_WC_8/21/14_NA (SPAdes) (version 2) | ecosystem: Environmental > Aquatic > Deep subsurface > Groundwater | place: USA... | reverse complement strand
ATCTGGTGCATTTGCACACAAAATTATGTCCCAACAATTCCGTACCGAATAAGAAGACTATATTTTTTCAAACTTTGCAGCACACATTGACTCAAAAACACGCAACAATTTATCCGTAATATTGTAATTTTTAACCTACGGGAGCCAATTTAACTGGTATCCAATCCCAGTGGATTCAAAATGTTCATTTGACTAAAAAAACAAAGACATTATGCGTCGGCCAACGGTATGTACATACAATTAGCAGGAAACCCTTCCAGAATTAGCGCAGTGAGTAAATCTTGAAAAGTACTGGACAAACTTTTACTGACAATGGTACACTCTACAATATGTTTTCCCTTTTTTCGCTTCATCATAATAGACATGCTTGAATAGTGTAGACTTCTTCGTGCCCTATCTTTTGCTTTACAAAATCCGTCTGAAGACACATTCTATATTTGAAACAGATACAGAAACCAGACAAATTCTCAAATTATTACGGTTGTAAAATTTGAAATTAATCTCCATTTCACTTTAATCAGCGTTTAGAATGGAATAATACGTAGCATAGTATGGAACGAAAGATACATTTACTTTATTAGGGCTCAAATCAGAGCCATTCGTACAGTCCCATTGTTAGTAAAAACATAAAGTTGTGAAAATGGCACGCACACATGTGCACACTTAATACATTAGTTGTTCACACAATTCCTCATCCAACCTATTTTTTTTCCAGCTTATAGCTAACAATGTACAAAAAGGGATAAGTTTGATTGATCGTGAGAAAGAAGTAACTGATGAGCAAATGAGCACAATGCCTGTAGTCAGTCAATAATATATTTTCTCCTGTGTTGCAAAAAATAAGAGGAAAAAGTTATAGTTCTCCATATTTTTCCTCCTGGCTTTTTTATCCCGTTTGCAAAGCAATTCTCCGAACTTTGTCCAATCAATTCTTGGACACTATTTTTCAACTGACAATGGAACATTCCATATTATGAAATGTGATCGGTTCCATTAGATATGGATGGATGTTATGCATTACAAATGTTGAGCAAAGTTTCACACCGTAGTGAAACCTTTATTTGCACACATAAAAGATAATTCTCCATGCTACCAAGTCTGCAAATCTCATGGTTTTTCATTCAATTCCTGCATCACATGATTTGCAAAGTCGAACCAGATTATCACAATGTGCAGATTTGCATTCTATTAAAATCCTCGGAATAGACAAAAAGGAGCAAGATTTGAACACTGACTGACTGAGATAGCAACGTATTAACTTTTATCGATCCCACATGGGAAACAAGTTTGTCAAGCTTTTAGGACCCATCGGAAGTGCTTCCATTCTCACTTAAAAGTAGATTATAATTATTAAAGTGATAATAATGGGGCGCCTCTTAATGGAGCATTGTGTGAAACAATGGGTGCTCATCAGAGCTCCATTTTTTCAACTCTTTTGTTCCCCCCAAGAGACGACTACAACAATAGTTTTCCCTCTCCTACAGCACAATACATGGACTCGGCTTGAGAGCAACTTTCAGTCATAGTGGATCCCGAATGGGCGACATTACATTCTTACAGTTAGTATTTAAGTTAGTATGTTAGCCAAACAACACAAGATTTATTATTAACGCTGTGATCATAAAAATTGCCAACAAAGCTTGCTGTCTAGCTCATTGTAATTATATTTGTACAAAAACAAACGTACTGAGTGAGTAAGTAACAATAGGCTACTGTAGCACCATTTAAAATGAACTGGTTCTCAGAACCGGACAATTCATTGGCTGGATGGCTGTACAATGTTTTCCAAATTAAATCACTTTTTTGGGCAAACCAACATTTTTCTGGATCCACCCAAGTTAGATGGCAATGATAATATACTTCCCATTGCATAAACGTGGACGGGACAAACAAACCTATCATTTCACATTCACACAACAAGCCGAAACCAAAAACTTTTTACAAGCATGTTACATGGGAACCAATTGTGAACTCTGGCCTGCAATTAATACATGAGATAAGTTTCCCAACTAACTACCAAATCACTTAACAGTTCCCCCTTTAATCGTGCTAATACACTAAATTGCAGTGCAAAAAGGAGGAGAAAAAATCACATTTTTTCTTATAGTGCCCAAAGACAGAAATGCAATTTCCCGGGTCAGTTGTATTACATTTTACGCCTCACGACAAATTCAATTCATTATTGCGTAACAAAAAGAATCAATGGGATTGAGTATTTTTTTTACGAACGTCATGCTTTTCCTATAAAATATGACAGACGCATCACGCGTGCAAATCCCTCACTCACCACTACATTATACATGCTACAATCTAGCTAACTAACTAACTAACCAACTATACATTCCAAACCAAACCGCATGGAATAATATAAAAGACAGGCATACAAAAAAAGAGAGTACAATTTCGGCTGACGTTACTATTTAGCAGCAATCTAAACTCACCGGGCTGTCTACTTGGCAAACTAAAACATGGACGGGAAAAGATCCGTTATAAGTCATATCCGTCAATCAAGTTTTAAATGGAAATTATTACCGTGTGCTTGTAGAAAAAAGTATCCCAAAGTTGTGAAGAAATTGTGAGTAAGTTTTCCCGTGAAATTTTGCCCACCAAATGGAATATTAGTTATTGATAGGGGCAAAAGTATGATTTATACATTTTGTATGTTGTATACAAACCTTTCCAACCAAACCTTACATGAGCTTTCATTGTTATTCACTAACATAGAAGCAACCATATTAAAATTTGTTTCCGGAAACCAAAAATGCTAAAATCAGTATTGCAAAGGTCAACTTGAACGATATGGTTTTTTCACGGTCACACTACTATATGGAAATTATTTAGTACACGCACGAAAATTATGGAACGGAATGACAATAATTTAGTTGGTGGTAACAAACTAAAAAATGACCCATGCATGTAGTGAAAATAATGAGAACTAAAAAGTGATTATTTCACTTTTTCTGTACTCCACCCTGTAAAATCATTATTTCTACGGTAGTCGGATTCCAAAATTTTCACGGCACAAATATGAATCCCTGTTATTAGTTAGTTATGGAGCCCAAAAAAATTGGTCTCGACACACAATTGAATTGTCCACTAACTAACTAACTTGTACAGCCATTTTGAACTAGTGCATGCTAACATAGCAATTCAATTAAATTATTCGCACGAATAATATTTGCCTTCCTTATTTCATGCAATGCAGTCACCGCAGAGCACATAAATGAAGTCAGCAATGACATTGTTGGCTGAACAATTGAAAAATTTTACAATTCCATGCCTCGCTCGCATTCTGTACAAACATTCGGGGCTCCAAAATTGTGAGTAGCGTGTACACATGCAAGGAATACCGGTAAGTGCCATTAAAAATTCACAGCCATTCAATCCAACTATTAAATTTTGGCCGTGAAATTTATAGCCATGCAAAAATGTTAGACTGTCAGTTAGTTACAAACACTTTGTGTAGTTATTTAGTTACTCACGTAGTATTCCCTAATACTATGTAGCATAAAAAAGGGCATTGTTTACTGGTTCTAACAAATTAAACCCAAGTAAGTCAGTATGAAAGTTACACAGCAAATGTGATCTCATGATAGTCACACAATGAGTTCACTATCGGTACTCCAAATCTTGTGGTTTTTCGTTTCTCCTTCTGAACATCACGTTCACTCACTCCATCTTTTTTACAATCAACTTCTCATCTTCAGGACAAATAAAAAAAAAAGATTTTTTTAGCTCTGCCATGATTTGGATATCTAGTTGGAAAGTCAGGTTTCAGGCACAATCTAAGCGAACCAACTAACTAATTGTGGAACCAGTTTGGTTTAGTTTTAGGCAAAATTTGAATGTACATACGTAACGAGGCCAATATTTTGTAGTTTGTGACATTTCCCATGCATTTTCAAAGCATTAAGTCACACATTTAAAACAATTTAGTAGTTGACACAGGTACTGGATAGAGCCGACATTTTTGCTCCATGGGTTCAACGTGAAACGAAGTACTTCAAGAATTCATGTTTTCAGGAAATTAATTTGTAAAGAAATTTTAAACGATCAAAACTAACTGAACCAAACTGTGTTCCACAACTAAAGTATATACAGTAAGTATGGACGTGATTTCAGGAAAATGGGATCCAAACACGTTAAAGCAAGGAAACCCGTATGTATGCATGTATGTATGCCATGGTATGCACTTTTTTTTTGGTAACAATTAACAGATCTTGTCATCAACACTCACTTCCTGTTCTGTTCAACAATGTTTCCAAAAAAAAATGGAAAAATGGAGAAACCAGTGACGGACAGTCACTTTTTTCCCCACTTTGTACGTGGTTTGAGCATATGTAAGATTGTGCTAGTTAGTTTCAGTCGAGAATGAAGCTGAAGCGGAGCCAAAGCTGTACAATCTTGCGGATCCGTTACATTTTACTAGATACCTTATTTTGCACTAGTACTTTTCAGCTTTCTTTGGAATATGAAATCGATGCATTTGACTTGGTGCACTGTACCCATCAATTTTTGAAATTCTAGCTATTTCATACTGTCTATCCATAAATTTTTGAGCAAAATACAACTAACGGTGAAACGCAAATGCTTTTAGGATATCATTTCCAAAACCAGTTTTCTAAACTATTTATGCTTAAACAAAAAGGATCCCTCACCTGATGAGTTTCATGCCATCCCTGCATATCCTGCGCACCCAAGTACGCATGGTCATGAAGTAAAGATTCGCAGAGCGCTGGATCCGCATTGGACACCACACTAAGGTACAGTGGTGTCAATCCCTTGGCATCTCGATAATTAGGTGAGCCTCCCAAATCCAAAAGAGTTTTCACAGCCTCCAAATTCTTGGACTCTACAGCCCTATGCATGGACGTGGAGCCATCTTTAGTTCGGAAATCCAACAGCGCTCCTCCATTCACAAGGGTCATCAATAGTTTCGAAGGTTTCTTCATAACTGCACCCATTGCTAACGGTGTTTCTAAAATACGAGACCAAAAATGATGATTCAATTGGGAAACCCAACTCACATAATTACATACTAGCTAACTAACTAACTAACTAACCAAATACATACAGCTATGATATAAGCATCATAATGTGCCTATTGATGACCAAAATTCAATTTATCTTGACAACACAAATTTATCACTGACCATTGCGTGCTCATCGTGAAATCAAGAGATCGTCAAAAAGCTAATTAGTGAAAAAAAGGATCTAAACTGACTCGATTACAAAACTTTGCCAATTTATCTACCTAATTTGTCAGCCGTGGGAACCATATAGGAAAAACAGCGCATTGCATACAAATGATAAGATAAGCTAAACATTTCATTCGCTTGTGGGCAACAAATCTCAAGTATTCATGTCTGCACACGAAATACGGTTTGGTTCAACAGAGTTTTACTAACAGTCAGTTATAAAAGGGTCAAAAATCATGCATATTCTATTTACTTGTTTTCTTAAATTTCTGGCCCAAATTATCACTGCTATACATTACGCATCAAACAGTGCTTGTTTTGAACAGAAAAAAAGACGAAATGTCTATTCAGGGCTAACTAACTAACTAACACTACGTAGCTACACTATATGATTACATAAGAGGATGATAAGACTTGACTTGTAACGTGTGCTTTTGAGAAAGAAAACATATATTATTTTACCTCCACTCTCTGGACAGTGAAAGTTCGGGTCAAGTCCCTTGGCGCACATTTTCGTAATCTTCTCACATTGACCAGCATGGACGTACTCTAAGAAACGACGTAAATTGGATTTCGAATGCAAGGATTTCAGCTGCTTCTCATCCACGTTCAGCCCTTTGTACAGTCTTCGTTTGTATCGTAACTGAAAGAGCAAAAATGTACACCATCAAATCATTTGCATTCCACAAATCTATACGCAATCTATCCTTCCCAGCATGTCCCGAATAAAAATCAGAGTTGGTTAGTTAAGTCACTACACTTTTTCGTATGACTTCAAAATAATTGTCAATGTAGCCCTATAGAATTTTCATATTGGTGCTACCTAAGTAAGCTCGGCGTTAAATTTCTACAAAAATATTTTCAAAAAATAGGAAAAAATTATCGCTTCAGAAGCTAAACTCTGAAATTTCAGAATAGTTACAACTATGCATTCTTTACTTCCCCGACTAAAGAGTGGATGCGATTCAGAATGTGCATAACAACTTTGCAAAACTATGAAATGTAAGTTCAAACCAACGAACTGAAACATATTCCGATATCGTATTCTCGCAAGGAGTCTAATGAAAAGTTTAAGGGCCGTCAGAAACTGAGCCCCCCACTAATACATCCAATGACTTGTGTGGTATTGAAGTTAGTAATGTCCATAATAAATGTACCAAAAATGTATATGTACCGTACCAGGAGAGAAGAAAGTGATAAAAGCGTCCACATATTTCTTCCCATTCAAGCTCACACAACAAATAACAATGATCCTGTGTACTACTCTCAATAATGATCACACTTTTTCTTACATGATTCGGGATGGGTAGGTACATAACGTAAACTACTATATATACGGATACAACAGTCAGTGTCGGCAAACAAATAAAAAACATTCTTCAAGAGTATACGGGATGCTTTTCTTTCCAATAAATAGGTACATACAAACAGAATTGACGTCATGAAATACCATAATATATTAGTGGGAAAAAATCATTGTCCATCCCCTTAACTATGTGGAATAAGAAATGAAATTTTGGCCAATAATTCTCTTTAGCACTAAAGGTTTACATACTATTAATTTTATACAGCAGCATATGTATTTTCCACTGAGTGGACCATTTTTCACACGCCTGTTCCATAGGGATTTCATATAAAACTCTCTTTACCTGCGCTGTTTACAAATCAATTGCAAGTGCCTATTGTTGTGTCCATTTTCTACGCTTTTTTCCAACATTTAATGGATTAAGAATGGAAATTTCTCAAGCATAGCAAGCCTTGGTTTGTTTTCAAATCAAGTATTACTTTATATTTAGAGCTTTTAAAACATTTTTTTCTAAATTGACTCGCCAAACCGAAAAAAATGGGTTAAAAAACTAGTTTCATTACTATAATTTGGGCAGCGAAAATCTTAGTAATCTTTAAAATCAATGCAAACGCTGAGTTTCTTACCTCAAGATAGCCAACTGGTCCACTAAACGGGTAATCAGCCAATGGTCTTTCTTCCTCCAAAAACTTGCCAGCTTTTCCATTACAAGGTGGTGCATACAACCCATAGTTGAAACTTTCCTTCAATTCCTGCAAAAATACGAAAAAAAATGACAATAAGAACCACCATTTTCTTGCTCCATTTGTTTTGCATTTTAAGACCAGGGGATTACAAACACACAGTCCATTGTTTATACAGCTGAGGATTACATGGCGCAAAATGCTCCCAGTTTTCCATTTAGGTGGGAGGAATAGCATTAAGCCTTTAATTAGATTCCGTCCCTTTTTATGAGACAACGGATTACTTTTTTTTCTGCAAATCACATCTGCATTATGTGTGTGTTTTCGTCCTATAGTCACACATTTGAAAACAACACTTTTCATTATTCGCATACATTTTGGCAAAAACTTTTGGCAACAACAACTCAAAAGCACACCTACAGTTGAACACACACACGTACATATTCACAGTTCAAAATTACAGGCTGCAAAAACGGGAACAAAAAAATGACCAACAAACAACATGCTGGTTTCATTGGATTCCCTTGCCGAATAAATTATTACTATTATGAGTCTCATTCTTCTAGCCACATTCATTTGCTGTAATGAAACTGACCGCACAATATACTTATATGACATAAGCTCATTTTGCTCAACTCGATGTCTTGTCTAGTTAGTTAGTTAGTGGCTTAACGCACTCGTACAATCCGTGTGAAAGACACGAACAAAAAAGTGTTACAGTCTGTACAGGATTTTAATTACTCTGGCTACTGCTACACGCCTAATTATCATCAACTAACTCGTTGAGCCAATGTGGTATAGTATAACATGCAAATTTTCGCGTCCCAAGTTCATCCAACTTTGGGAACGAATTAAGGATTCTGCTCAGATTTTATGCGGCATGCAGCCACAGTTAGGTTCGTCGTTATACAATTTGAGTGACAGACTAGTCTACCTGAGAGTGGGCAAAAAAGTGCCAGCAATTTCATTCGGCCGATGGACACAAGTTTTAGACTACACACATCCGCAGATGTGACACGGATCATCATGAAGGCACAGCCAACATGTCTTGTCCATTATTTTTTCAGGTGTGCATTGCTAACTATATTTAATGATAAAAACGTCAAGTACAGCTTCGCTGAGCCCGATACAGGCGTAAAAAACGATGCATATGTTTGTAACGCAATAACAGATTGACTCTAACTTCCAATATTTTTAGTCTGTGATAAATAACATTGTACTGTTAAAGTTCCTCCACGGATGCCAATGCTGATTTTAAATTTCACTAGTTTTTTTTGCCACAATTCGGTATTTATATCTTAACGGAAAACTAAGTTTGTCAAAAAATGCATAGCAAGTTCTGGTGATAAATTTTACTGGATTAATTGCATTGGCCTTTCTGATTTGCTAATACATAACTTAGTTAGTCTTTTTCCAATGGTGCCCATTTGCGATCCCCTTCTTACTTTTAGTAATCTAAACTTGCGCAAAATTTGAAGTTCATCCGCTGCTACGTTCAAAAGTTATCGTGGATACACCAAAAAAAGTGGCACGGGTACATGCTATGCATAAGCCCTGTATATGGCTAACTAAGAAAAGGAACACATGCGGTTTTTTTTTAGTTTTTTGAATACAATATGCACAATCTACAGAACTTGTCTTTCGCTAAAGATGATAGAACCAATATTATTAAAAGTGTATGAGAAAGAGCATGGAAAAAAATCAATATGATTGGAGCAATAAAAGTCATCCTATCGGTACACATTGTACTATAATAGTTGAATCTATAGAGATTTAATCAAGGGAGCATTACACGAAAAATGTATGCAACAAATTGCAGCTGAGTGAGTATTATTATGCAAAGAGTTAGTTAAGTTCGTCAGTTTGGGTACCACCTTAAATTGTGTATACATTTGTTTGTCATGTATAGTTTCTCATCTGATAATTTTTTGAGCGGCAGTCACAGTTACAACAAAGGGAATTCACACACCCGTAAGTCATTGAGCTAATACCGGATTCTTGAAATTTAATGCCAGATTGAAAAAAGAGTTGCGAATCACAGCTGAGAATTACCATACTCACATACATACATATAGTCCGAGCAGAATTGAAACGGAGGGAATGCAATGCTATGGGACATGCATTTGTGTGTATTCGACGTCCGTTTGAGTTTTGAGAATAGAGTACATACGTCCGTTCCAAGGGTTAAACAATAACACAAACAAAAAGGTATGAAATTCCTCACTTGTTCTTTTACACTGGGTGTAGGCTTTCATACACAAGGGGAAATTCATGCAAACCTGTCCAACCAACGAAACTGTGAATAAGTGAAGCCAAGTGAAAAAAAATGTGGGAAACAAAATATACGCGTAATAAAAATATGGCGCAATGATTCATGATTAACTTTTAGTTAGTCAGACCCACAGATAAGAAATGAGCCGTTCAAAACAGTCATTTGCACACCCTGTAGGCTAATGACTTGTTTTGTTTGGTTTACATTTAGCTAGTCACTTACTTACTATACAATATAGAGGAATGTCATCTCAAGTTGAGACAATCAAAGGTAAACATGATGATGCAATAAAATGTTGGGACCAAAATATGTGTCATGACACAAAGTGGCGAAAATATTCCTGTCAAAACTTCAATCTTACTTTGTCAATAGGGTTCAACACTATGAATATCATTATTTTGCACAATGGAGATACACCCTGTCAAAACAACAAAATTATTGACAAATTCTAAAATTCGCCGGACAGAAAAATATTGATGACACTGATACCGTAACTAGTTTCAAAACACATTTTTTTACTATATTGTTAAAAAAAAAATATTATTGGGAAAAAATTACATAGACCGTGATAGATATATGAATCCCACGTACAAATATCCGTCGGGGTCACATGGCCCAACACATTTATGTACCGAACGGGACTCCAAATGCTCAGTAAATACTAATTAACACATTTATACAACCGCTTGTTAAATGCAGGAAGAAAATTTCGCAATATTAAACATATTTAACATGCATTTTAACACCCTATACAAGTTCAATAGCCATTTTGGGGACCCGACTGATGTTGTTCCTGCTCCATTGTTCAGAAAATTACGATAATTGGGGAGTGCACAGGTAGAAAAAAATTAGAAATCACGAAAAGAAAGTGTAATGCACCCGGACTTGATCACTTAGATGATAATAATAGGGAAAAAACACAAGGAAGCTCCATAGGGAAAAAACACAAGGAAGCTCCATAGGGAAAAAACAGGTAGGCAATTCTGCAACTGGAAAACATACCTTGAATAAACCTTGTCAGCAACATGTTTTTTTTGCACAGTCTTTCTAGTCTTTCAATTCTACTATACCTCAACAAACCAATGAGCAAATTGGGGTACCGCAAATTCGTGATGACGAGTAGCGAATGCCCTTTTTGGCTAATTACTCTCTTCACATTCAAAAACCAGTCATGAATGTGGACAGAAAAAAAATGTCAAAGCATGTAAAAAACAATACGGTACAAACTAGACAATGAGCGGATCCTCTGTCTCATATTTTTGAAAGCACAAGCATCAGTTGACAATCACAGAACCGAAATGCAATTAAATCGTCAGCAAACGAATACATTACAGGAACATGGAAAAGAAAATAAACTTTAAAAACAAAAACTGAAGCATATTTAGTGAAAGAAAAAGACAAAAATAACTGAAAAACATACCCCAAACCATTCAGTCACCTTGAAAATCATACAAAAAAGAGTTAGCAAATCATAATTGTTAATTTGTTAGCATAACCAGTGCAGTAAGTAAGTAACGGCAGATTCGGCTGGGATGAATAAATATTCGGAAAATAAGAAGCCGGCAAGATTCGAAAATGAGTACAAAATGAAGGATGCAATGATATAGTTGCTTGGTTACGATGCAGATTACCTAGATAGGATGATTCGACCAAATTTAAACCCAACAATAACACGGGTTCCACATACTTTCATATGATTTGAGCACACATTCTATATTCCCCTAGCTCCTTTAGCAAGGTAGGGAAATCTGGCGCATTGTTAGTTAGTCAGTCCCCCGTGCAAATAGCATATAGTACATCATAATCATCGTCTTCATTAATTTTGCAAAAGGCCGCAGATATACAAGACAGTAGCCCCAAAGGCAAGTTAAGTAATTAAACACAAATCGTAAATCATGTCGCCCCTTAAATGATTATGAGTTTTGCATGTGCTACTTGTACATAAATGTTACGAAGCAATTAGTGTTACCGAAAATTGTTTAATTTCTCATCCACATGTGGGAATATTATAAGTTAAGTTATTCGAAACAAGTATTAATACGATGATCACAACCTAAAATACTTCCAAAGATTTTCACAAACGACAATTTTAGTCAACTTTAAGGCGATTAATTTTAACCCTGCTTATTGAATACAATTTCTATACTAACTATTGAGCTTCGTGGGTACACACATAACAATGCAAAGTAAGGAGCATTTTGGTGCATTGACTACGGCATTACAAATGTTGAATCATGATGACTACTACGGATGCTGAATTTTTTCACTGGCTACTTAACTTACTTTTGCAATGGGGTACACACCCTACTATTATGATTTATTTTCCCATCAGAAATTAGTGATTCTTTTAAGCAGATTGTCATGTGTGTGACACAGAAAAAAAGAGAGACGCAAGAATACAAAAGGATTAGTTATTATGTGGTAAACAGAGACCGCGTTTCATCATCAAATCACAACATTCACCGCACTACATTACTAGGGTATATTTTTTAACCGTTCCATCTTCACTAACTAACTAACTACATAACTAACAGTTTTTTTTGTAATGCTTTTCATTTGGGGAAAATCGTGTCAGACAGTTTCAAAGTTACCTGTCACTCGTAAATTTACATTTTCAGCCAAAAAACTGCTTCAACTTTACTAAAAGTTTTTACACAATTCATCTTGGCTAGTTTAAATGGAACAAGGTGAAATTCAAAGATATAACATTCTTACGTGAATAAAGAATTCTCAAATTGGTTAGTTTGCAAAAGCTCACAAAATCCCTTTATTTGAATGCATGTAAATGGCAAACAAAAATTCACCTTCTCTCTTCATAGTGCCCGTCAGTTTTTCATAAAAAATCCAGCCCAAACCCATTACAACCCAGTAACATTTCCAAATCCTATTGTCACACATAAAACATGCAAGTCCCAAAAGCCTTATAAACTTTTATCATCATCTGGGTCCATTACCATAATAAAATTCCATGTTCCTAAAACTCTCCCTGAACCCTTATTATTAAAACACCTGTACATTCTAAAGGGCACCGGAATATATGAAACAAGTCTGCCTAACTATAACCAAAGACGGTCCATTTTTTTCTCTACACTTCACATGTCAAGAGATGATATCTATCATCTTCCTAACTAACTAACTAACTAACTAACAACTAGCATTGCATTATTGTAACCCAGCCACGGCCAAGTGAATAAAAAAAATTGTACAGACATTTATATCCCTACGGCAAGGATTCCATAACTAACAAACTAACTTGTCTAGGACACTTTAATACTGTCACCTAAATGGTACATGCTGGGAAAAATGAAATGAATCACATGAACACAGGTAATAATAATGATAACAACAAAGGGAATGGATTACAAGAGGCAAAAATGGGCAACCATTTCTAATACAGGTAGGTAGAGCTGTGCTCAGAAAACATAAACAAATTGACATTTAATTCCAAGTTACCATTATAAGTCACACATAACATTGTTAGGGAGTTATGATTGTTGCCAAATCCTGTAGTTAGTTTGTTAGTAAATGTACATACAACCGTGTGGATGGAAAATTGTCACATCATTGCATTATTGAAATTGAAATCCAAGTTTCACCCCATATAAAGAAAAAATGCATTAGGAAAATACCATGGGATCTTGTTATGTCTATGCATTATGATGCATAAGGAAAATCTAAAGTGTATAGTTTAGTTAGTTAGTTAGTTAGTTTAGTGGACTTGCTGTAACCCACCATGATAATAATAATAACCATTAAATGCTACGATTATTAGAGTCCTCAGAACAACTTTATATTTCGCATGTGTAATTACTTTTACCTGGAACTAGGCAGTCATGAGAATGGCCATCAACTTATATTATATAAATTACACACACTCACTGCTTAATTAGTTAAAGCTTTTTTTTACTCAGCTTTTGGTGCTTAAGATTCCTGTCTTATAGAGTGGATTAGAGATTCCCGTGGAAGCCTAATGTAAATGTAACGGCCAGGTTTTATATATTTATGATACTGAATTAGTATAGATCGACAAACATATAAAATGAGAAAAATCTTCGAGAAATCGGGAACTGACATGTTATTTTGCTCTAAAATCTCAACAACAAAGATTTCAATGCTTTAGAATCCAGAATATGTTTATGTGAATGCAAATGTCAATGCTCCCAAAGTTTAAGCCCCGAAATTTTTCAATGCTTTTTGAAATCTGAACTCATAAACATTTTCAGTGCTTCAAAGTTCAAAGTGCAATTCATAAAGTATTGAATACTAACTAACTAGTATAAACTTGAGGGGCTGTGAATGCTAGCCCTGACAAACAAACACATAACAATATTTCATAGTAATAGTAACTACATGGTTCATATCTGTATGTAAGAGAATTCTAAAAAGGAGCGTCTTTTTTCTTCTCCAAACAATATGTCTCGTTTTTTTTTGTTCTGAACAAAATATGGCACTCCTTGAAAAATGTTCATCATACAAGCTTAATGGAGTGGTCATCATACTCAAATAAATTATATCGATCCTTTTATTTAACATTATGGGAGGGTACAGGCTCAAACTTTGAATGCTAATGAATGAAATAGGACAATACCGCCACATATGAACATTTTCTATTTAGCACGAGAAAATGTATTGTCCGCCTGTCATTATTATGGCTCATCAGTTAGAAATTTACAACACAATTATCTTTTTTTCATAATCTTATTATTATTATGATCATCATCATGACTGGTTTCACAGGGAAATGAAAATGGACAAACTGAATACACGTAGACTTATGTACAGTTAGTTACTATTTCAGAGCAGAATACATTCAAAGAGGTGATGGCATCAATAATGACTATAGCTAACGAAAATATGCTATTTTTAAGAGGCAAACAGAAACAAAGAAACCCACATTTGTGTCTGTCTGTAATGCCTAATACGAAATCTTTAAGCAATTTTTCGTTAGTCAAATTTATACACATAGGTCTTTTGAAAGTTTCTTGTTTACATTTGAGAGCACTGAAAAATTTCTATTCTTTGATTATGAAGCACGGAAAAATTGTATGCTTTGATTATGAAGCACTGAAAAATGTCTATGCTTTGACTATGAAGCACTGAAAAAAATTTCGATGCTTTGATTATGAAGCACTGACAAAAATTTTATGCTTAGAATAGAATCCAAAACACTGAAAAATTTCTATTCTTCGAATGCAAAACACTGAAAAATGTCTATACTTGGAATCTGAAGCCCTGAACAAAACATGCAGAACGAGGATAGAAAATTTCAAGACTACAAACTCCAAAACTCTAAAACTTTGCCCTTCAAATATCCCAACTGCATATACTCAATCAATTTCCCTATCCCATAGCTAACAGACACCCCTATGAAATAAAAATACATACAAAATCCACTTATTACTCAATATGAAACTACCATTGCACATTCCAAGCTCCCAAGTCATTCTACTCACAACTATCAGAACTCTCCAACAAGGCAAATAAAACTCCTAAAACTACCAAAAAAGAGAAAAAATTCCTGCGTCCCCTGATATTCAATTCTGCTGGCCCACACCTTTATTCATTTCATCCCAGAAACATTATTATAAAGATATCACTGTCCTCAACATGCTAATTTATTCTATAGTGCGAGATAATAATAATGACTACGATAATTATAACGTTATTTTCCTAAAAAATTTCTTTTTATAATGTCACACTTCCGTTTCTCTTTTCCATACTGATGCACTCCTCTCATAGGCATCTGTCGTAAAAATATGACATATGGGGGAAACATTATACAATAATTAAGAAAATTCTTTCACAAAAATCTCTCAACATAAAATGCTCAATACGAATTCTCAACACCTCTCAATCCATGTAATAATCCCATACAAAATCTAATGCACAATAATTATCATCTTCGTCATCGCATACTTTTTTTTGTCAATTCTGTCAACAACAAGTGCAACCTGTCAACAAATCTAACGTGTTTCATTCAATTTTGTTCGCTTCACTTTACTGACTAACTCTACACTCACTACAGTATATCCACAGCTGACACTGACACTATTGAATCAATCCTATATTCACAAGCACATCATTTTTACATCTTTCCAACAAGATTGCAACCATTTGAAAAGCCAAATAAAGTACTGTAAACGAACCAAGTACCTACCTGAAAATGGAGCCAATTGACTCATCTCACTCACTCAATATTCATTGACAAACTAAACAACACAACATGTGCAGAACACGACCGCAGAAAAAAAAAGCGCTACTCACTCATTTCTATACTATCATTACAGATTAAATTCATGACACTAGCCAACTAAATTGAAACACGCATTGTCAATATCCTTCCTATCCACAACTTTCAATCAATATATTGCCACCATCTGTGAAAACACGGTAGACATGAATCATCATGCATGGTAAAATGCGTAGTTAAAATTGACTATATAATATCCAATAATTCCCCCTCTCCGCAAGCCCAAGTTTAATGAAAAAGCATCAAGTCGCATATCCCATACTATTGTTAGCTCGGGTCGATATTAATAATAATATCAGGGCTCATTTATTATTATTATTAGGGATTCACTGAGTGAGTGACTACCAACTTTTCGAGACCTATAGTCAGTCAGTCAGTGCACAACAAATGCAGATGAAATAAGCATAATATGCTCTGCCTAGTATTATAAAAAAACTGATATTATAGTGATTGTGAACGAGCAAGGGAAAAAAGTGACATGTCCATTGTTGTTATGAAATTTTTGAGTCACTCACACTGTCTGTCTGTGAGCAAAGAGAATTAAATTCGGACACACTGCATATAGTCTAACTATAAGTATTAGGTACATATGTCTACGGTCCCACACAGAAAAATATTCCACTCTTTTGTAACATGGTACGAGATGAATGAATGATGATGAGCAGAGGATGAAGATTTTTTCTATACACATGCATAGTGCTTAGCCATCAAAAGTGAACCCAATGGTTGCATTCAATATTCCAAATGATTTTTCCTTCCTATGACATTATGCAGCCATTATACACACTAACTAACCATCTATTTGTGTGGAATAGAAGGAAATAGGAAAGAAAAATATCACTCATGTTTTTTACAGCCTTTAGCGTTCTGTTCGTTACTGCTATTGATTCCTGAATGTCTAGCCTTTAGTTTGTTAGTTAGGGAACAGTGTCAATTCTCCCATTTTAAACACATTGCATTATGGTGCACAGTTTTTGCTATTCTTTCACATTGTCCATCTTAACAAGTTGAAATTGGTTTCGATTTCAAGTGTAGCTAGTTAAAACTAGTTAGTTAGTTAAAATTAAATTTGAAATCTGTTGAAGTGTTCCGTTTATACAACGCCTACAGTGCTCACGAACGATGTAATGAAATCTGTAGTTCATCTGCCTGCCACAACTAACTGACTAATTTTGCAAGAAATATTTTACGAATCTTCAAGTGGAATAGAGCTATTCACTGCTTTCATCATTCAATAACTTACTTACATATAATGTTCGTATAAGTAAAACTGTAATTCTTAAACTGGCTTAGTTAGTTAGTTAGTTCGTTAGAAGCTATTAACTACTACTACAGTGATAAAGGCAATGGATTTTCATAAAGTGAGTTCGTGCTCAACACTCACTTAGCAACGAAATTCATTACTCGGCTCATAAATTAGCTTTCAATCTAATTCACCAGTAAAACTTGGCAAACAGAATCTCGCCTCTCAAATTTCAAAGTTTTCAACATTTTCTCCTCATCATCTTGCTCCATGTAAATAAAATGTACCACCGACATTTTCTCTACTAACTTACTAAAATATGCCCCTGGAGCTGTAAATTGTGCACCAAAACTACGCTCTTTCCATTAGCTAAATACTCGAATGGCTTTTAATCGACTCGATTTGAAATTTCTGGTAAGTACGAGAGGCTAATAGTAGTGAAAGGGAACGTTATATTTAAGTTCTCATGTAAGAGCCAAGTGATTTTTGGGCACAAATGGAAGAGCCACCTTACAATCCTCAATAAAAGCTCTGCACAGAGTAAATAGCGTATTATATTTAGTGCCTTCTTTATGATTTTTACCAAAAAATCTACTTTTTAAGCAAATCACCTCCAAGTTTAATGTTTGATGGACCAAACTTTTCACTCACATACTTAAACGCATCTAAAATGTCATGAATTCGGAAACTTATACTAATGCTCTGTTTCTATTTAAATCGTTGCAATTTCCAATGGATTCCCATACCATTGTATTCAAATATGTATGTCTAAAATGCTCCTATTTTTCCCATGCCCTTTTGATTTGTAATGGACTCAATCTAAGCGCAATCTACAATTCTAACGTAATAATTACCCAAGTAATGCTAATGCCACAAATAATTTGTTTAATTCCGAATCTTTTTTAATGAAATTTCACCCACAACATGCAGGGTAGCAAATAAACGGGCTGGTTAGTAAGCCCAACTAAACGGGAGCCGGTTAGCCCCAGTGTATATAAAGTTGTTTCAAGTAGATTATCGATTATTTTTCTTCTTCTTCTTGGCTCTTTCTCTTTTGCACACAGTGGAACGTGCCCGAACTCGTTCACACAGTTATAATACAACACACTAACTAACTAACTAACAAACTAACTCACAGGCCTAGCATATAGATAGAAAACGTGGGCACACTTGTCTTGTCTTTTTCTCTCCCCTTGTCAACATCCCCTAGAAAGAAAGGGAGCCCAGGAACTCACATGATGGGATTTAACCCCTTTTAAAATTGAAAAACAACCACAGCATTCTCCCGTGTGCACCCTTTCAGACCCAGACCTTATTTACACACATAAAGCCGGAACCACTCTACAAAACTCCTTTCATGTCACAGTCAATAATATCTATAAATTATTATACCTGGCCCATACCACTAGAATCAACAAATCCTCTGCTATATAGTCGGCTGTCTTGGGTGCCTTTCTTTATTACTGCCAGTTTCTATGCCCGTTCATATGGAGGCAATCACATAAGAGTCAGGATGGCATTATTGATAAAACCACCGATATCGAATAAAGCACTTTCTTTTCCACTAATTTTCACATGACACATGTAAATCAAATCCTCAATACAGTTACTTCCACTGTGATTTTCAAACATGAGAATTTTTTTTTTTAAATGTAGATACTCCGCACGCAAAAATACGAAACTTTAAATCCCTGAACGTTATTTCCATCTCAAATTTAATTTCTCCCATTTCCAGCACTCCAAGGAATTTCCCCCTTGCACAATCTTGTCATTGTTAAACCGATCAATAGCAAGCAATGTGTACACATGGGGCATGCACAACAACTAATTTCTAACTAACTAACTAACTAAGTTAGTTAGTTAGTTAGAAACGAAATATGCAAGACATAAGACTATGATTTTGAGTACAGAATTTTAAATGCTTTTAGTTAGTTGGATCACCAGAAGAGAACATGAAAGACGTGGGGACAACAATGGGAGCCATTTCTGAATGAATGCATGGAGAAGTACCATTAGTCAATGTCAACACCATCAATTCAACGCTAATCAAATGTTACATATCATTACTAACTAACTAACCAACTATATCTGGCTGTAGGTGTAGTCCACCTCCATTTTGTGTGGGTGACAGTAATAGAACTCAAGTGAACCGAAGATCCGTCAAATTCAATGCAAAGACTTTGTGTTGCACTAACTAACTAACTAACCAACCAACTCTGGGTTCCTATAACAAACATGTTATTTCACAAGCATTTATAAGTTTTCTGTGTGCACATAACAAAACCACGGGGGAAAAAGAACACGCGCTATAGCTAACTAAACTTATCCTATTATTTACGCATCAGGAATGAATACAATATTTTGAAATTTGCTTTTCACACTCACTCACTATGCGCAGCTAAATATATATCAGTTAGTTAGTTACATACAATATCAGGGTGTTTCCATGTAAAACATTGAATTTCCCTATACGGCATCCTTTTACCTATAGATCAATGTAACGTACGTAACTAACGCTAACTTAGTTAGTTAATGTAATATTATTGCAGCAGTTTAAAGGATTCCGTAGCATATTTATTCGCCTTGTTTTGTTTGAAAATCTTTGTCTTCCGTTGTTGGTTCAAGAGCAGTGTAAATTCCTGGTAAATTTCCCCCTAACATACCTACCAACCCCCC